>Ga0210389_10000086_pt1 | contig 90432 bp, 85 predicted proteins | sample IncBWH28OmetaG_FD_160127 | JGI IMG/M metagenome (GOLD analysis project Ga0210389, IMG submission 160127) | Forest soil microbial communities from Barre Woods Harvard Forest LTER site, Petersham, Massachusetts, United States - Inc-BW-H-28-O ...
TGGATTGCAATTCTCCGCTCTCCGCCAGCTGCCGCTCATTCCGTCCGTCAGGAGCCCAGCGTGAATCCGCGCCGCCTCGCCCTCACCCTAATTTTCATTTCCGTTGCGCTTTTATCCAAACCCTTTGCAACCAGCATGTCCGGTGATGACTGGTTGCCAATCGATCCCGCCGAACTCAAAATGACCGGTGAACCCAAAGCCCCCGGCGCCCCCGCCATCTATCTCTATCGTCAGGTCGATCGAGACGACCAGGGCGGCCACGAGTCCCAGTATTACCGCATCAAGATTTTCACCGAAGAAGGCCGCAAGCAGGCCGACGTCGAAATTCCTTTCCTCAAGGAAGTCGACCAGGTCAACAACATTAAGGCCCGCACCATCCGTCCCGACGGCTCCGTCGCCAATTTCGACGGCAAGGTCTACGAGAAGACCATCGTAAAAGCCCGCGGCGTAAAATACCTCGCGAAGACCTTCACTCTTCCCGACGTGCAGGTAGGCAGCATCATCGAATACAAATACATACACTCCTGGCCCAACGAACTCATCTACGATTCGCACTGGATCATCAGCAGCGACCTCTTCACCAAGCGCGCCAAATTTACCCTCAAGCCCTACACTCAGTTCGCTCTCCGCTGGAGCTGGCGCAACCTCCCTCCGGGCTCTCCCCAACCCGTCAATGAACACTCCACCATCCATCTCGAAATCAACGACATTGGCGCCTTTCAGGTGGAAGACTACATGCCCCCGCAGGACGAGCTCAAAGCCCGCGTGAATTTCGTCTACAACCAGGACAACGATGAAAAGGAGCCGGAGAAGTTCTGGAAAAAGGAAGGCAAAAAAAAGTTCGATCGGGTTGAATCCTTCGTGAACAAGAAGAAAGCCATGGAACAGGCTGTCGCCACCATTGTTTCTCCTTCCGATACCGCAGACGTCAAGCTCCACAAAATCTATGCCCGTGCCCAGCAGGTCCGCAATCTCTCCTTCGAGGAGGAAAAATCCGAAAAGGAAAAGCAGCGCGAGAAGCAGAAGGAACTCAACAACGTGGAAGATGTCTGGAAGGCGGGCTATGCCGGCGGCTCTTACATCAACTATCTCTTCATCGGCCTCTGTCGCGCCGCCGGATTCGAAGCTTATTCCGTCCTCGTCTCCAGCCGCGACTCTTATTTCTTCGAGCCGAACCTGATGAATCCGGGCCAGCTGAACGACAATGTCGTCCTCGTTAAATCCGAAGGCAAGGAACTCTACTTTGACCCCGGCACCCAGTTCACTCCTTTCGGCTTGCTGCCCTGGGCCGAAACTTCCGTCAGGGGCCTCAAGCTCGACAAGGATGGCGGCACCTGGGTCCAGACCCCGCTTCCCGACAGCTCTGCCTCGCGCGTCAGCCGCGTCGCCGACCTCCGCATGGACGACCGTGGCGGCCTTCAGGGAAAACTTACCGTTACCTACACCGGACTCGAAGCCCTTCGCCGCCGTCTCGAAGAACGCAACGAAGACGATGCTGACAAAAAGAAATTCCTCGAGGATGGCGTAAAAGAGTGGGTCCCCGTCGTTTCCGAAGTAGAGCTGACCAGCCAGCCCGATTGGAAATCCTCCTCCGATTCCCTGGTCGCGGTCTTCGATTTCAAAACCGAAGGTTGGGCTTCTCCTGCCGGACGCCAGGCCCTGATTCCCGTCGGTCTCTTTGGCGCCCCCGAAAAACATCTCTTCGAGCACGCCGACCGCGTCCACCCCGTCTATTTCGAATATCCCACCGAGGTCCGCGACGACATCACCATCAACATGCCGCTAAACTGGCTCGTCAAAGCCCTCCCTGCCGAGCAGAACCAGAATTCAAAAGTGATCGTCTACACCATGAAGGTGGAAGATCAGAAGGGCACCGAACATATTTCCCGTGTCCTTAAACTCGACATCCTCCACCTCGACGTCAAGTATTACGGCGCACTGCGCAACTTCTACCAGGGGGTGAAAAGCGGCGATGAAGAGCAAATCGTTGTCCAGCCCGGTGCCTAGCTTTCCCATGTTTCGTGCGTGTTTCCCCGTATCGCCACTCGCGCCCCTGTTTCTCTGCCTTGCTGCGTTGCTTGCTCCCGTATCTCGCGCCGGCGACGCGCCGGCCTGGATGCACGCCCTCACCAGCCTTCCGCTCCCCGACCACGACGACAAAACCGACGCCGTTCTCCTCTACTCCGAAGACATCGTCACCGTCCAGGGCAACGGCAAGATCAAGCACCTCACTCGCCGCGCCTACAAAATTCTTCGCGTGGGTGGCAAAGACCGCGGCACCGCCGTCGCCTATATCGATGCCGAAACCAAAATCCTCAACATGAAGGGCTGGTGCATTCCCGCCCAAGGCAAGGATTACGAAGTAAAGGAAAAAGAGGCCATCGAAACTTCCTTGCCCGGTGTCGCCAACGGCGAACTCGTCAGCGACGTTCGCGCCAAAATTCTTCCCATCCCCGCTTCCGACCCCGGCAACATCGTCGGCTACGAAATTGAGCAGGAAGAGCGTCTCTACATCCTCCAGGAGCAGTGGGTCTTTCAGTCTTCGCTTCCCACGCGCGAAGCCCGCTTCACGCTCAATCTCCCTGCAGGCTGGGAGTACAAAGCCACCTGGATGAACTTTCCGGAAACGCAGCCCGCTTCCTCTTCACCCATGCAGTCGCAGTGGGTGGTCTCCGACGTCAAAGCCATCCGCGCCGAAGACGACATGCCTCCGTGGAAAGGCGTTGCCGGGCAGATGCTTCTCTCTCTGATTCCGCCGGGCGACTCGCAGAAAAAAGGCTTCGTCAGCTGGGCGGAAATGGCTAAGTGGGAATCCGACCTCGCCCAGGGCCGCCGTGATCCTTCCCCCGAAATCAAGCAGAAGGTCGCCGAACTCACCTCCGCCGCGCCCACCACGCTCGCCAAAATGCAGGCGCTCGCCGCCTTCGTACAGCACGACATCCGCTACGTCGCAATCGAACTCGGCATCGGCGGCTTGCAGCCTCATCCTGCGCGCGACATATTTTCCCACCGCTACGGCGATTGCAAAGACAAGGCCACCCTGCTCAGCGCCATGCTTAAGGAGATCGGCGTCGACTCCTACTATTTCGACATCAACGTCACCCGCGGCGGCGTCGGCGCGCAATCTCCCGCCGGCCTCGGCTGGTTCAATCACGAAATTCTCGCCATTCGCCTGCCCGACGACCTTAAGGATCCATCGCTAGCGGCCATCCTCACTCTTCCGAAGACCGGCCGCATCCTCATCTTCGATCCGACCAACGACATGACTCCCTTCGGCCAGCTCAGCGGCTCGCTGCAGTCGAGCTACGGCCTTCTCGTCACGCCCGAGGGCGGCGAGCTCCTCCAGTTGCCCCAGCTTCCCCCGGAAACCAGCGGCGTTCGCCGCTCCGGCAAACTGGCCCTCAGCTCCAACGGCACGCTCAGCGGAGAAATTCAAGAGATGCGCATGGGCGACACCGGCTCGTACCAGCGTTATGTCCTCCGCACCACCACCCAGGACAAGGATCGCATCAAGCCCATCGAAACCTCTCTCGCCCACTCTCTCGCCAGCTTTCAAATCACCAAGGCTTCTATCCTCAATCTCCACGCCCAGGATCAGCCCTTCGTCTACAACTATTCTTTCACCGCGGATCGTTACGCCAAGCTCGCCGGCAATCTCCTCATCGTCCGCCCGCGCGTCCTGGGCCAGAAATCCAGCGACATCCTGGAACGCAAGGAACCTCGCAAATATCCCGTCGAATTCGACGGCCCGCAAAAAGATGTCGACGTCTATGAAATCACTCTGCCCTCCGGCTATGTCGTCGACGATCTTCCGCCGCCCTCCGACGCCGACTACAGCTTCGCCAGCTACCACAGCAAAACCGAACTCCAGGGCAACGTCTTGCGCTACACCCGCACCTACGAAATCAAGGAGCTCAGCGTCCCCACCAGCAAGCTAAACGACCTCAAAACTCTCTACCGCATCATCGCCAGCGACGAGCGCAACACCGCCGTCCTCAAACCCGCCTCAAACTAGGCCAGACAAGTACGAGTAGCACCGGCCGCCCCAGGGGAACGTCGCTCTTCTGAGTGGACTCCCCGTTGAGCTAGTGTTCCAGAGGCAATAAATCCTGTGGCATGGCACAAGTTCAAAAAATGATTTCTCTAAATTGTCACAAGATGCAGCTTGGGGTGTCACTACGTGTACCAGGAAAGGAAAATTGGGCGCCCCACCCGGTTAACCCGAGGTGGCACCCAACTTTCACAGTGAAATCGTTGTTGTTTGAAAATAGCGGGTAGGCGGCGCCATCGCCGCCTACCCGCTCAGGCCTGAGATCACCGCGATTACTGGACGGTGAGCGTTATGTTTGCTGAATGACTGATTTGTCCGGAAGTGGCCGTCACGACCAGCGTAGTCGTACCGGCCTGTGTGCCGTTGTTGGAGGTCGAGTTGGACCCGCCGCCGCAACCGCTCACGCCGATCAGCAAACTGCCGCCGAGAAGTAAGCTGGCCGCGCTGAGCAACGCAAACCGGATTGATTTCCTCGCGGAGAACTGCCCACGCAGCGAATAAATCAGAATCACGCACACTGCCAGACACATCACTACGAGTGCCGCGCCTCCTCCAATTCTGCTGAGAGGCTGGCCGGGCACGTAGAAACCTTGCCCGTAGATCCCTCCCGGCATTCTTGTGGCAAGTGTGAGAGTGGTTGTGGCCGTCCCGCCGCTCGCGGGTGTAACCGAGCTCGGCGAGAATGTGCATTGTGAATTGGCGGGCTCTCCGGAGCAGGTAAATTGCACCGCGGAGTTGAAGCCGTTTAATCCGCTGACCGCTACTTGAATCTTCGCGCTTTGTCCGACAGCGACTGTCGCTGTCGTCGGCGAAGCGGAAATGCTGAAATCGGCTCCCGTCGGCGGCACTGCCGCGTTCGGCGTAAGTGTGGCGAATACACCGTGCTGTTCGTTTGCCAGACCCGCGGTGAAGTATAGGGTGTTCGGATCGCCGGAGGAGCCCCCGCCTCCAAACACCATGTCCCACATGGAGGCATTGGTAATGACGGCGCCGGTGGCGTCCTTCATTTGATCGATCAAGCTCCCCGAGGCCGGGTCGAATACGTCGATAACGCCGTTGCCGAATTCACCGACCAGCACTTTGCCCCCAAAGGGCCCGAAACCGCTGGGCGGAATTACCACCCCCCACGGTGCATTCAGATTGCCCTGCGACACCAGACGTTGGCTAAATCCGCCGTTGAGAGTAAATATGTCCAAATAGCCCGCGCCTGCCTGGTGAACGGGATCGTGTTTGGCCTGATCTTGCAACGCGTAAGTGATGAAGATCTCTTGATTGATCACGTGGATGCCGAACGGTGCATAACCGGCCGGAAGTTGCGGATCAACGAGAGTCCCGGTGAGCTGGGTTGAGTGGAAAGTGCTGTCGAAAACATCCACATTGCCCGAGTTAAAATTTGCCGCCAGCAAAAAGGTGCCTGTTTGCCCGAGATTGACGAGGGCTAGTCCTTTGTAAACCGCACCCATTTTCGAGTTGTCCACCACTGTGGTGATGGGGTCGTTGCCGTTCCAGGCGGAAATGGTTCCGTCCTCGGAGTCGAAAATGAACTGGGCTGGCTTGCCGTTCACGTTGAACCCGGTACCTGCAACGTTGGCGACAATTCCCGTCGGGGTAGCGGGGTTCGCATCTCCGACCGGCGCGGGTACCTGAAAGCTGCCCGCATTCACCCCCTGCGGGGTGTACAACGTGGAGAAGCCGGAGTTGTTGTCGGCAATCCAGAAGGTTTGGCCCGGGAAAAAGGCAATCCCCCAGGGGTTCACCAGCTGCGGATCCGTATTGGCGGCCAGGCCGGCTGTATCGGAAGTGAGATTTGTTTGCTTGAAAGAATTGGTCTGCGCCGACGCACTTCCTGACGATAAGAACGTCAGGAATAGTGTCGCGGCCAATGACCAGAAAAAGCTTTTGTAATGCATTGCATTACCTCCAGTGAAATTCCATTGGCAGCTTAGGAGAAACCGAAAATGGAGTTGTCCACTGGAAGTTAGAATCTCGTCAGCTAAAATAAGCCTCACATGTGAATAATTTGACAACTTTCGTGGAATAAATCTCAGCGCGTACATTCCTCGCGTGTCTTCGGCGGGCGGGTGGCGCGCCCTTAACGCGTCAAACACTCTTGGGTGGCCTTCGCTTGCGGTTTTGGAAAGGGTGGGATCCTTTTCTCTTCTCACTTTTTATTTGCTGTTTGCCGGATGCTCCCGGGTTCCGCTTTTTGGTTCCCGGGCCTTCGAATTTACTGAACTTCTCTCCCGCTCTTCTCTCCCAACTCTCAACCTCGAACTTCCTTCAAATCCTTTTCATAATTTCCGCTGCCGCCAGAAGCGTCTCCACTTCTTTCTTACTCAAATCATCAAATCGCTTCGCCAGCGCTCGCACCCGGCGGTCTCTGCCTGCCAGCAGCAGCTTGCGCCCCGCCGGCGTTGCAGAGATTTGTACCGTCCTGCGGTCGTTCGCGGAGCTTACTCGCTCAACCAGCTTTTTCTGCACCAGGCCATCGACGATCCGGCTCATCGTCGGCGGCTGCACCTGCTCCAGCGTCGCCAGTTCGCCCACCGTTTTTTCGCCGGCAAACACCAGCACCGATAGCGCGGAGAGTTGCGCAGGCCCGATCCCCGCCTGCGCGTCCTCCGTCCGGACCAGCCGCAGCACCCGGATGGCCCCGGAGTGCAGGGCTTCCGCCGCCTGCAGTGAAATTTTGCTTGACATGCCCGTTCCTTAGGATGACTATTAGTTAGCTATGCTAAAGAATAGCATGGCTACAAGGAGAGCCTACCATGAATCCCGGTTCCTGCTCACCCCGCAATTTCTCCTCCGCACCGCTTCCATCGGCCCCTGCGCTCACCCAGCGGGAGGTCCAGTGAACATGAGCGCCCAAATCACCGGTATTCTCCAGATCGCCATCTCCGTCAAAGACATCGACCGCGCCACGGCTTTCTATCGCGACTCCCTCGGCCTCCGTCTCCTCTTCAACCCCCCCAACATGGCCTTCTTCGATTGCGGCGGCATCCGCCTCTATCTCGCCGCCGGCGAAGGCACGGAACAGCACGACGCCAGCTCCCACGTCTACTTCCGCTCTGGCGACGTCGCCACCCTCTCCTCAACTCTGAAAGAAAAAAGCGTCTCCATCCACCAGGAACCCCACATCATCGCCCGCATGCCCGACCACGACCTCTGGCTCCTGTGGATCCGCGACTCCGAAGGCAATCTCCTCGGTGTCATGGAAGAACGCAAGCGCTAGCACAAGCTCGACGCGAATGCCGTTAAATAACTTACGGAAAAATTGTCTCGAAATTGTCCCCGCCGGCAGCGCTCCGTGTTACCCAGTGTTCACAAAAGCGCAATCAGGCCGTAACTCCAAAGCCACATCGTCTCAAAGCACCTATGGTGTGAACCGCGCAATCCAGTCACAAGAGAGAGGGACAATGCATCTGAAGGGCTTTGTTGAGAAATGTCTGCATGGAATCAAAACTGCCGTCGTTGGAATCACCATCGTTCAATTCAGTCTCGGTGGGCCGCTGGCCGGCTCGCTTGAGGCGCACGAAAAAGAACACACCAAAACCCCCATCAAGCACGTCATCGTCTTGATTGGTGAAAATCGTACTTTTGACCACCTCTTCGCCACCTACGTTCCCAAGAGCCGCGATTCCGTCTCCAACCTCTTGTCCAAAGGCATCATCAATGCCGATGGCACACCCGGCAAGCATTTCTCCAAGGCCGCCCAGTTCCAGGCAGTGGCGCCTTTCAACTCCAAGTTTTTCATCAGCCTGGATCCCGACCAGAAGGCTCCCTACGATACCCTGCCCGAACCCACTTTGAATTTTGCCCCCAGTCCCGCCACAGGTGAACCGCCTCCATTCCCCACGGGCACGCCCACCATATTCCTCTCCTCCATCGAGCCTTCCCTGGAGACGGGCGATCTGAACCTGCTCACCACCGGCGCGCCCGGTGTCGCACAAACCGCCGAGCTCCCCGATTTTGATACCCGCGTCAATAATTTCGATCATCTGCCCAACGGCCCGTTCCCCCTGGCGGGAGCAAACCTGCCCTACGATTCCTACACCGGCGACACCACGCACCGCCTCTTCGAAATGTGGCAGCAATCCGATTGCAGTCTCCGCAACGCCACGCGCCAGAATCCCTCCGGCTGCCTCAACGACCTCTATCCCTTCGTCATCACCACCTACACCAGTGAGATCGACCCCTTCAGTTTCCCGGTCGCCAACCAGGTCGATGACAACGGCGGCGGCAATTCGATGGGTTTCTACAACATGCAAAAGGGAGATGTCCCGTTCCTGAAAAGTCTCGCCGATCAATACTCCATGAGCGACAATTTCCATCAATCGTTCATGGGCGGCACCGGCGCCAACCACGTCATGCTGGGCAGCGGCGACGCCATCTTCTGGAGCGACGGCCACGGAAATCCGGCCATGCCGCCTTCCCACATCGCCAATCCTGATCCTCTGCCGGGCTCGGACAACCAGTACACCGTAGACATCGGTTTCGACGGCAACTTCACGGCCTGCGGTGATCCCTCCCTGCCGGGCATCAAGCCGATCCGTGACTACCTGAAATCGCTCCCCTACGATGCCGACCCCAAGTGCGAGCCGGGCCGCTTCTACATGGTCAACAACGATTCTCCGGGCTTCCTCCCCGACGGCACTGTGGACACCGCCGGCATCGCCAAAGGCGGCTCTGTTCCTCCAAGCAACGTCCGCACCATCGGCGAAGCGCTCAACGAAAAGGGCATCTCGTGGGCCTACTACGGAGGGGCATACAACGCCGCGGTTGCGCTCCAGCACAATCCAACCAGCACGGACCCGGCGGTGCAAATCGGCAGGGCCTACTGCAACATCTGCAACTTTGAGTCCTACACCAACGCCATCATGGGCAACCCGGCGCAGCGTGCCGCCCACATCAAGGACGCGACGGACTTCTTCGCCGCCGTCGATGACGGCTCACTGCCAGCTGTCTCTTTCGTAAAGCCCGACGGCCTGCTCGATGGCCACCCGGCATCCTCGAAGTTCGATCTCTTCGAAGCCATGGCCAAGAAAATCGTCGACCATCTCACAGCCAATCCGGAACTCTTTGCCTCCACCGTTTTGTTCGTCACCATGGACGAGGGCGGCGGCTTCTATGACTCCGGCTACATCCAGCCTCTGGACTTCTTTGGCGATGGCCCGCGCATCCCGCTGATCGCCGTTTCGCCCTTCACCCGCGGCGGCCACATCAGCCACAGCTACTCCGACCACGTCTCCATCCTCAAGTTCATCGAGAGGAATTGGGACCTCAAGCCCCTCACACATCGCAGCCGCGACAATTTCCCCAACCCGGTTGTCGACGACGAAAACCCCTACGTTCCTCTGAACAGCCCCGCCCTCGGCGACCTGTTCGACCTCTTCGACTTCTCCAAGCATCACGACGGAGACAAAGACTAACGCTTGACGCTTGGCGGTAAACCCGTGCCGCGGCCGCGGCACAGGAGTTGCCAAATCCGGGGTGGCCTACCCTTCGCGAAGTTGGCGAAGGGTGGGTCCCCTCCTCAGCTTCCCTCTTTATCCTCTTCCCCGTTCCCCGAAAATTTCCGCACCACGGTTCTTACAATCAGTCCCGTGAACGCCATTCCTGTAGCTCACCCCTTCAGGGGTGAGGCTTTCCAAAGCGCCGGCAAAATCGTGTCCATGGGTGAGGATTCCCCTGCGTTGAGAAATCGCCGTGGTCGTCGAATACCTCAGCCACAGGAATTGCGAGTGTTCACCGCGAGGCGATTCAGAAAGGTCGGCGTTGTCGGGTGCGCTTGTCGAAGCGGAGGAGGTTTCAGGAAGTTGGTGATCCGGCGTATCGGGAGCTGCTCACAATGCGGACTTGGCAATCGACGAATGCCCTTGATCCATTTCCTCCGCAATATCCATCAACCTTCCAAAAGAGGCTTTCAAGGCGTTTACGTAGACCACTCCGGCCTTGTCCGTCAGGATTTCCGATGGTTCTTTCATGAAATATCTTCGCAGTTCGCTAAGCGGGTGTTCGATTTCCTGGTAGAGGTATTTGATCGAGTCGCACGACTTTACGGTGGATCCACCCTCCTTCAGGAGGTTCTCAAACTGGTTCAGCGAGATTTGCAGCTGATTGACCGCCTGCTTGGCCAGCACCAGGTTAGAGTCGCCGCGAACCTCCCCCAGTATTTTCTCAAAGGAATAGGAAACTTCGTCGAACGCTTTCCTGAGTCTTGCTTCAACGAATTGTTCTTGGGGGACATCCACTTGCGTTTTTTGGTCCATGCGCAACCCTACCAAATCGATTTCCGCAAGTCTGTGTGATAGTGAACACTCCTCATTAACGGCGCTTCAAGCCGGGCCTCCCGCCCATTAAGGTAATGCGGGGAGCTATAATTAGCCCTGCGCTTCGCAAGAACAAAAAGAGCGGCCCGACGAAGGGCCGCCCTGGAATTGCTTCTATTTGCTGGAGTCCCAGCTTTGTTAACGATTCCTATATCTTGTCGTAAACCGCCGAACTGGTCGTCGCTCGGCCGTCTGGGTCGGTACCCTGTGCCGTAACCGTCGTCACTTTTCCATCCTTGGAAATTTCGCTCTTGGCTGTTCCAACCACCTTGCCGGCTTTTGTCAGCGTAGCTTCAAACGTATTGGCGTCGGTCCGCTTGATCGTGATGGCATCCGCTCCACCGGGCATGGAGCCGGTGATCGGGGATTCCTTGCCGTCAAACGCAACCGTAAAGCTATAAGCCACGCCGGTTCCTTCCGCGCTGACTCCCTCGAAGCTGTACTTCACGTTCTCGCCCTGTGCCGCAAGCGTGCGCGTCATGCTCTTCGGTGCCGGCCCGGGATTATATTTTGATTTCTCAATATTGAGCTTCCATGTTCCCACTGCTGGATTCGTTTGCGCGTATGCTGGAGCGCATGCAACCGCAACCAGGGCAAGAATCGAGGCAAATTTCAACAATCTCATGTTCTTTCTCCTTATGTCCTATCAGATACTTTGGCTAGTCATTCCAATGAGGTGAGAGGCGAGAGGAGAGACGCAGTCCGAGCCAGAGATGGATTCCCACTAAATCCCTCATTCTCACAATTCCTCTTTACCCTAAGGATTTTCTTAATCTCTCGCTATCCTCTTTGGCACAGTTCTGCAAAGTTCTTGATGGCGGGGCGGGTGGCGGCCCTTCAAAGTCAAGCGGTTCTCGGGCGGCCTTCGCTCTTATCGAAGGCCACCCAAGAGTCCGGAAGTATGCTGCCTGTTCGGTTGCAATGCGGCTACCGCTGGAGACTTACCGCTCTGTCGAACGCAGCGATGGCGTGTGCCCTCCGCGCGGCCCACGTTGCCCGTCGCGACCATGCGGACCATCGTGGTCCTTCTTCGGTTTCTTGATTTTGGTGACAAGCAAGAACGGTGCGTCGCCCCCGCCCAGTCCATCGCATGGGCCGCCGCTGATCCCGTAAAAAGCCGTGTAGGCATTGTTTGTCCCGTCATTGGCGGTCCCCGGCGTTCCAGCCGCAGGATCGTCCTCGCCTACGGCTGCGATCGAACCGTCAGGGTTTGTCGCATAAGCGTTAACCCACACGCGAGTACCATTGGCATCGATACCGAAAAGTTCGAATCCAGCCCCCGCCGGTTGCGAAACGCCTTCCGCCATGTTTGGTTGCAGAGTGACGGGATTCGCGATGCAGGCGATACCCGAAGAATTTACCAGTCCGCTACCCAGGATATTGATCGTCCCGCTTAAAGTCATGTCGGAATTCGTGGCCAGTGTAAAGGAAGCCGAAACGGCTGTCGGCCCGGTCCCGGCATCCGGGGCGTCGAATGCGCCCATCCAGGTCCCGGCCAGATCGGGAAACCAGGTTGCCGTAAAGGTGCCGTCTGGTGTGCCGGTGCCGAGACTCCCCTGTGTGCAACCCCCCGATGACCGCTGATACGTCCCGGTAATGACTTTTGGAGGACCCTGCGTAAGTACGCCTGTGAACACATAATGAAACGGCGTCTGCCCGGTAAGGGAGACCGTGAAATCGACGAAGACATTTCCGGACGCGTCGACAGAGCTGTTCGCCGCGCTTGTATTGTTGTTGCTCTCCGTGTCGCACGCCACGGTGTCGTATGTGAACGCGGAAATGTTTGTTAATACTGTGCTGCCGGGGGTCTGAAGCAGATAAGTACTGAAAACGGATGGGCCCATAGTACTGAGTTGCGTGGAATTGTCACCTGAGGTGACCACGAATTCCCATCGTCCCTGAACCACAGGGACCGTGGCTGATGAAATACTGGCGGACGCGAGACACGCGAAAGCCAGGCCAGCCTGTCTTAAAATCGAGGCGAACTTTGAAACACCGTTTGGGTTGATCACAACATTGCTCCTGGGGAGTGGGATCCTACGAACATGCAGCAATGCAAGGCTGTGGCCATTCTTTCGAACATTCATCAACTGCCGAGGTCTTATCGATTCAACGACTTGCCAATAATGGTACGGGCTTCGTGCTCGTGACTCGTTCAGTTCTTGGATTGGCGTCCAAAATTCGGACGCCGCCCTGCCCTTTAGAAACTTTCCGTTTTTCGATGAAGTGTAAGTTTTGCTTTCAGGTGGACGCTTCGGTTAGGAAACTCTCTCCACAATCCGTGCCATCTCTCTCCTAAAAGGTCATAAACTATACGACTGGTTACCAGCCACCAGATTGTTGCGACTACTGTGTCGCTTGCTCATTTCCCCGGCCCGGAGATGAGATTGTTGCTCTGGGAGAGCCCATGTCCGAAACCCACCCGCGTGTCCCGCTTCTTGCCATCGACTATGATGCTGCGAATTTGCAATTGATCCGGGACGCGCTGGAGGATGCCCCTCTGGAGATTCACACGGCGTCCGATCCCCAATCCGGCCTGGAAGCCTTCAAAAGCATTCGACCCCGTATCGTTCTCGTTGATCTAATGATGCCCATTATGTCGGGCATGGATCTTCTCGAACGCATGCTGCGCAAAGACCCGGGCGTCGAAGTGATTCTTATGACCGGCCATTACTCCACCGACTCCGCGGTCGTAGCTATCAAGAAGGGCGCGCGCGACTTTCTCGATAAGCCTCTGAACCTTCAAAAATTGCGCGCGCGTATCTCGGATCTGCTTGCCGAACTTAGAGAAAAGGAAGCCGCCTTCAAGCTGGAACGCCAGATGATGGACGTTTTTCAGTTTGAAGGCATGATTGGCCGCAGCCCGTTAATGCTCGATGTCTTTGCCAAGATTCGCCGTGTTGCGCCCCACTTTCAAACCGTCCTGATCACCGGTCCCACCGGCACGGGCAAAGAGTTGGTTGCCAGATCTCTCCATAATCTTCGCAATGCGGGTTCGGGGCCCTTTGCCGTCTGCAATTGCGCCGCCGTGGTTGACACACTGTTCGAGAGCGAATTGTTCGGTTATGTCAAAGGCGCTTTTACCGGAGCCTCAGAGGACAAGATCGGCTTGTTTGAGTATGCCAATCGCGGAACCGTATTTCTCGACGAAATTGGTGAATTGCCGCTTCCGGCGCAGGCAAAACTCCTTCGCGTGCTTCAGGAAAAAGAAGTCCATCGCGTTGGATCCCCGGTTCCTCGTAAGGTGGACGTTCGCGTCCTCGCCGCCACAAATCGCGACCTCACAGCCCTTGTAAAAGAAGGGAAGTTCCGCGAAGACCTTTACTACCGGCTGGGGATGATCGAAATCAGCATGCCCCGCCTCGCCGACCGCAAGGAAGATCTGCAATTTCTCGAGCGGTTCATGCTGGAAAGGTACGCGAAGCAATATGGTAAAACGATCAATGGCATCACGCGTCGCGCCCAAAATTGCCTGGCCGCGTATTCTTGGCCTGGCAACGTTCGGGAGTTGGAAAACGTGCTCAGCCTGGCCGTTATGATGGCCCAGGATAATCTCATCGACCTCGATGATTTGCCCAAGACTCTTCTGGCTCCCGAATCAGAAGCCGGCGTTCACGGGCAGAAATTGTTGACCCTCGAGGAATTGCAATTCGTCCATTTGCAGCGTGTCCTGGAACATGTCAAAGGTGACAAGACTCGTGCGGCGGAGATTTTGGGCGTTAGCCGCTCCACCCTTTACAACCTCTTGTCCCGGGCAAAAGCCCGATCGGTTGTTTTTTGCGACCATGTTCCGGGCGCCACTCGGGAACTTGCACCTGAGGCTGGCCGGTCAGATCTTTCGAGTTAGCCTATTTTGCCGCCCGGTGCCCCAAGGCCGGTAGCTCGCGGCCTGCGATCTGAAACTGAGAACACGAACCCGCTTCAGGAGCGGGCGTTCTTGATATCTTCGCGCGCGCTCTTCTCGGCGTTCCGCGCCTCGCCCCTGGCATTCACATCCGGCTTCAGGGCGAGGATGGCTTTCTCCAGACTGAGGGCTTTCGGGGGCGCCTGGCACGACTTGGTATCGCCGTTGGGGCGCACTGCAGTCATATTCCATTTCAGGCAGTTGAATTTGATCTGCAGGTTGCTGCTGGCGCGTAGCGAAGCAACACAATCGTCCAGCGTCTTGAAGAGGGTGCAAGCGTCCTTCAGCGTGGTGTGCGCCGGCAGCAGCGCCTGCACCTGCAGCGCCAGCGCCTTTTCCTCCGCGCTGTTCGCGGCAAGCTCCTGGCTGGCGGTCGGTTTCTTGATCCATTTCATGGGATTGTAGGAACGCGCGGCCGTGGTGGCGGCGCCAAACAGAATTGCGGCTCCGGCCGCACCAAGGAGGAGACTTTTGTATTTCATACTGTGGCCTTTCCTGGGGGTGGGCGCTGGGGTGACTGTAGTAGGCCACGCTGTGCCGTGCGTTTCGAGCCTCGCCAGGTACGGTACTCCCCGTATCCGTTACTCTGACCTTCCGGCCAGCCTGTGAAAACAGATACGCCCATCGCCATTGAAGCCAGACAGTCAAAGAATGTCTTTTGTACCAGGAGTCTAGCCGCGCCGCTGAGGTACGAATGGATTCCTGGACACCTATCCGTCGGCGAGTCGATGCAGGGCGTCTCCTTGTAAGAGCACTTGTCTCCATTCATCGAAAAACTCGCCACCCAATGACTTGTAGAATTTGATTGCCGACTCATTCCATCCCAGAACTTCCCAGCGAATGCCATAGGAGCCTTCCCGCTGGGCAATACGAGCAACCTCAGACAGAAGCGCCCTTCCTATCCCCCGGCTACGAAACGTTTCCCGTACAAAGAGGTCCTCCAGGAAGATTCCAGGGCCCTTCCAGCTTGAATAGAAGCCAAAGAAGAGCGCATAGCCAATCGCTTGTCCTTCCCATTCCGCAATCAGGCCGCGGAACTTTGGTTGAGGTCCAAAGCCGTCCTTGATCAGCATCTCTTCCTTGATGACAACCTCGTTGGGTTGGCGCTCGTACTCCGCCAATTCGCGGAAGAATGTCAGCAGCAACGGCACATCGCTTACAGCGGCATCACGAATTAAGAGCATCAAAAACTCTCCATCACTCAAATCGTAGTTTAGTCACAATCAGGCGGACCGCAAACCGCCAGCATGATGCTCCCAGGCGTTCCCACTTCATGGCCGCCAGTTGTGGTCGGGAGGCGGGGTTCGGATTTAAAGAGATTGAAATTCATTTTGGAACTCCTTGGGGGTACCCCCCTGTTTTTGCGTAAGAGTGGCAGGGAAAGAACTTAGGGGAGGTTGACCGTCTAGAGTTGACAGTTCACAGCTTCGGAAAAAGGGAAGATAACGCTGGGGCGCGGAGAACGCTGAGGCTCGCAGAGCGAGGAGGCGGTTATCCCAGTGATCGCGGTAGATTTTGGGTGTTGCCACGATCCCTCCGCTCCTTGGCCGACGTTCGCGCAGAGCGAACGCACGGAAAATATCGGCCACTCCGGTCGGCATGACAGCGTTTCGGAATTGCGGAGTGCAGAGATTCGGAGGGGTATAGGGAAGAGGCGGGAACGAGGCGTGCACTGGGCGCCTTTCGAGGCGCGGGGGTGGAAACGGTCCGGGCCCGGAGATCGTCAACGGCAACGGCAGGGCAATGATGACGTTGTGTGAATAGTAGAGCTACGGTACTAAGGGACAAAAAGAGGACAGTTCTAGAACCCCCTGGCCGGATTGGAGAGAGAAGGGAAATCGGAAAATCGAAGATGGTGAGCGAGAAGCGCGGAGGGAAGAACGATTGTATTTACTTATGCAGTAAGATAGATTACGGGAATCCTACGAGCGCGGGCGGGCACGACTTTAGTCGTGCCAGAGAATGGCCCGCAAGATGGGCTTTAAGCCCCTGAGTTAAAGTATGTCCAAGCCTCCGCGGGACCTCGCCGTCACACGGGCCGAACTTTCTTCTTAACCATCAACTCCTGGTCTGGCCGCTCCCTTTTCCAGGTTCACCGGCTTTGCGATCTATTTCTCTCCACCCTTCAAAATTATCGCGAGCAGGGGAGATTCCAACTTCACGAGTTCGTCCTGATGCCCAACCACGTCCATCTCCTCCTTTCCCCCGGGGAGGACATCACTCTGGAGCGTGCCGTCCAACTCATCAAGGACGGCTTCTCCTTTCGAGCAGCCAGAGAAGGCGATTTTCGCGGGGGAGTCTGGCAACGGGGCTATGTGGACCACCGAGTCCGAGATCCCCGTGACTACTTATTCCATCGTGAATACATCCATCAAAATCCGGTCCGTTCGCGGCTTGTAGTTTCGCCTGCTGAATACAAATTCTCTTCGGCAAATCCGATTTACATCCTGGAATCAGCGCCTCAGGGGCTAAAGCCCAATGTGGATCTCGCCTAACGGCACGACTGAAGTCGTGCCCTCCCGCGAAGATCAGTTTTGGCATGACTGAAGTCGTGCCCTCCCGCGAAGATCAGTTTTGGCATGACTGAAGTTGTCCACTCCCGCGAAGATCAGTTACGGCACGAGCCTTCGGCATCCTCACGGTAGGCGGTGGCCGCTACAGGAGCAGGAGAAACCCAAAAGTGGCACGATTTATCGTGCCACTACAATCGGTGGGCGGATGCACCTCAGGAAGACGAGATAAAATCGCCCCTAGGTTACTTTCGTGGACAGACAAATGTCAGCGCTGCCGGTGGCCGCAGCGTGCTCCAGCGATACTTCAGTTTGCGCGGAGCGGCGGAGAGCATGGCGGCGAGCAACTGCTGGGCTTCGTCGAAGGGGAGGGAAAGGCGGAAGAGGTCGGCGCGGCGGGCGTGGGCATACTTTTCGTAGCGGGGGGATTTGCCAGAGGCTAAGTTTGTGAGGACTTCCCAGGGGGCGTGTTTGGCGAAGAGTTTTTTCTGCGCGGCGTCCTGGCGAGTGATTTCTACTACCGTGCGTTGGGCACCGCCGCCGATTTCTAGGAGGACGGCGGTGGCTTGTTCTGGATCGAAGGGGCGGGTGGGATCGTCGTCGGGGAAGGGGAGCAGGAGGCGGTCAAGTTCATCGCGGTCGGCCTGGAGGGCGTCCCACCAGTAGCGGTAGCCGTTGTAGACGACGGTGCCGCTGCGGAAGATTTGCTGGACGCGGACGGAGTCTTTGCTGGCGACGCTGACGACCATGTCCACGAGTTCGTGGAGTTGGAAAGTTTGTTTGACGACGGGGCGGACGCTGACGAAGCCGGCGTCTTCTTCGGTGTAGCGGACGGGAATTTGACTGGGGAGCGGCATGGGAAATTGAGATTTGCGGAGACCGGAGAGCGTGTCGGAAGTCGGGCCGATCTAAAGTTCGGCCACTACATTTTGGAGAGTTTTTCGCGGACGCGGTCGCTTAGGGCTTTGCCGTCTATGGATTTTCCCGTTAGGGCTTCCTTTGCCGCTTTCACCACGTTGCCCATTTGTTTCATGGAGGTGGCGCCGGTGTCGGCGATGGCTTTGGCGATGGCGGCGTCCATTTCGGCTCCACTGGCGCCAGCGGGGAGATACGCTTCCAGAAATTTCAGCTCGGCGTTTTCCTTGTCGACAAGATCCTGGCGGCCGCCTTTGGCGAACTGGTCGATGGATTCCTTGCGCTGCTTCACCAGCGTTTGCAGGAGGTTGATGGATTCGGTTTCGTCCAGCGGGCGCATTTTTTCTACTTCTTTGAGTTGCAGAGCGGCTTTGACCATGCGGAGGACGCTGAGGCGCATCTCTTCCTTGCCCTTCATGGCGCTGACGATATCTTTTTTCAGTTGATCGGAAAGGCTCATTTTTGCTCCCTATTTTGGAACTATAGCAGAAGGCGATTCTCGCAGGGGCTGACGACGAAAAAGAGGGCACGATTTATCGTGCCCCTACACGGGGTTGCGGAGGCGATTTGACACGCTGCGAGCGGGACCTTAACTTAGAATGTTTCGAGTGCGATGTTTTGAACTACTGGGAAGAGACCACCGGCGCTCGCCGCGGCTTTTACCCCGAATAGAGGAATCATGAAGGTCATTGTTGCGGACAAGATCAGTGAACGCGGGATTGAACTGCTGAAGCAGACCGGCTGGAAGATCGTATCTACCACCAAGGACAATCTGAATGCGGAGCTGGCGGATGCGGACGCGCTGATTGTGCGCAGCGCCACCAAAGTTACGGCGGCGCTGCTGGATCATGCGCCGCGGCTGCGCGTTGTGGGCCGCGCGGGCGTTGGCGTGGACAATATCGACCTCGACGAAGCCACCAAACGCGGAATCCTGGTGATGAGCACTCCGGGCGGAAGTTCGGTTAGCGTGGCGGAGCACACGTTTGCGCTGCTGCTGGCGCTGGCGCGGCAGTTGCCGAAATTTGATGCGGCGATGCGCGAAGGGAAGTGGGAGAAATCGTCGTCGGGGGCGGAAGTGCGCGGGAAGACGCTGGGCTTGATTGGGCTCGGGCGGATTGGCAGCGAAGTGGCCACGCGCGCAGATGGATTTGAGATGCGCGTGATCGGCTACGATCCGTTTATCAGCGAAGCGGCGGCACGGGAATTTTCGGTGGAGCTGGTGCCGCTGGAGAAGCTCTACGCCGAAAGTGACTTCATCTCTCTGCATACGGCGGTGAGTCCGCAGACGAAGGACATGATCAACGCCTCGACGATTGCGAAGATGAAGAAGGGCGTCCGGATTGTGAACGCGGCTCGCGGGGAATTGATTAATGAGGCTGAGCTTGCAGCGGCGATCAAGAGCGGGCATGTGGCTGGTGCGGCACTGGACGTGTTTGTGGAAGAGCCGCCGAAGAACTGCCCGCTGATCGGCTTGCCAAACGTGATTACGACGCCGCACGTTGCAGGTTCAACCGCGGAGGCGCAGGAAGAGTTGGGGACGCAGGTGGCGGTGCAGGTGCGGGATTATCTGGTGGAAGGCATCATCCGCAACGCGGTGAATCTGCCGGCGCTTTCGCCGGAGCAGTACCGGCGCGTGCGGCCGTACCTGGCGCTGGCGGAGCGGCTGGGCTCGCTGGTTTCGCAGGCGGCGGAGACGCGGCCCGCGCGAATTCGGATTCGTTACGCCGGGGAAGTGGCGGAAGTTGGCACGCACCTTTTGCGCAGCGCCGTGCTGGCGGGGATGCTGAACGCGATTCTGGATGAGAAGGTGAACGTGGTGAACGCGCCTGCGGTTGCGGCGGCGCGCGGGCTGACCGTCGAAGAGGAAACGCGGCGACGCGAGCATGGCTTCCCGAACACGCTGGAAGTAGCGGCACTGCCGGACAAGTCCGGCGCTCACGGTTTTAGCGCCGAGGGAACTGTGCTGCACGATGGATCGCCGCGCGTGCTGCAGATCGATGGGATTCCGCTGGAAGCGCAACTGGATGGCACCGTGCTTTTCCTGCGCAACCAGGATCAACCCGGCGTGATCGGCCACGTGGGGAGCACGCTTGGAAAACATGGCGTGAATATCGCGACGTTTGCGTTGGGCCGCCGCGATTCCGCTCCCGGGGCGGAAGCTATTTCGCTGATACGGCTAGATGGCGACGTCTCCGACTCGATTCTGGAGCCGGTGCGCCAGCACGCGGCGATCACCCAGGCTCGACTGATCCATCTCGGCAAGGCGTAGGCAGACTCGAACACGCCGAACCTTATTTCCAGCGGCCTAATAGGTCACTCCGGCAATATTGGTTGTGCAGGAATCATGCTCAGGGGTGATCAGAACATGAGACCCCGGCGAAGGCGGGAAATTCCTTCGCTGGCCGGGCCTCTTAATCCTGTGCTATTCTGAAGGTCTCGGCGGGTGGTTTTCTGCCCGCGTTCTGCTTTACTGTCGGGGCGTAGCGCAGCCTGGCTAGCGCGCCTGGTTCGGGACCAGGAGGTCGAAGGTTCAAATCCTTTCGCCCCGACCATTATTTCCCCTCTCGATTCAATACTTTACGCTGCGTTTTTTACTGCGACTTTCGTCCCAGATTTGGGTACAACAGGTACAACTGAGGGGTTTTTCGTCGAAAACGTAAAACCCAGCCCAACTCTCTCCACTACTTCTTTTCTGTATTCCACGTCTTCCCGGAGTTTGCAATATCCGTCCGTGACCGTCTCGTCCGCATGACCGAGCCAGTAACGAATGAGATCCTCTGGCGCTCGGTTCTTTCGAAGCCAGGTTGTACGGAAACGCCGGAAGGCATGAAAGCCTGCCTTGGGTTGTCCCAACTCTATCAATGGTGGGTGCAATCCTCGTCTCAATAGGTTCGTCTGTGAGAGGAAATTCCCCTTCCTGTTGTGAAAGAGGAAGCCGGAAGTCCGGTTTCCCACATACGCCTTGAGCATCGCTGCGAGAGCAGGGCAGAGATCAACGTCTCTACGTCCAGCATCGGTCTTGAGAAAGTGTTCTAACTTCGTTCTCCGGACTTTCTGGCGAATGTAGAGCGTTCTGAAGTCCTCTGAGATGTGCTTGTCAATTTCAAGCCCCATTGCTTCTCCAGCGCGGAGCCCCGTTCCACCAAGCAGGGCACAAAACATCTGCTTGTACCCTTTGGAGAACCCGAGAATCCCGGTCACTACTTCGCTGGTGAAGTGGGGTGTGTTTTGTTTGCTCTTGTCCACCACTGGCATGTCGACGAATTCATGGTTCCATTTGCGAGGGAAGAGTTGCTCACCTTCCTCGTTAACAGCAGAAGCCACGACCGACTTCACGACCTGTGTGTAGGTATTGACCGTCTTGGGTGAAAGGCCAGCCTTGACCATTTTTTCCACGAGCCCTTTGAGAGCGAGATTCCCTACAGACGATAGGGGAACATCTCCAAGGCTCGGCAGAATCCATGTGTCAAGGCAGCCGCGCCACGATTCGACGGTCGCTGGAGCAATGGGTTTGCGCTTTCGTTGTTGCACGTGTTCGATCCACCATGCCGCCTGCTCACGAAACGTCACACCGCTAGAAATACCTTCCGCGTGGGCAAGGCACTCGGGTGTATCGGCTCCGCTTTCGGCAATGATTTCCTTTGCCTTCCTTTCTCGTTCGGATTTGGTCAGATGTCCAGGCCCGGAGATTGGGCATATCTTTTCACTAGCGTGCATTCGTTTCTCCTGGCCCACAACATCCTTCCAAAACCTTACGACGTAGTATTTACCTCTGACTTCAATGTGGCCATTTTGACCAGATCGGCGGCTCATGCACTTTCTTCTTTCCCGCTTTTCTGGCGTCGCTCTCGCGACTGTATCAATCACGCGGCCCGACATCAATGGTGTGTTTGATTCCATTCTTGATTCTCAAAGCTAGTCGAGTGACCCATGTGGGTCAGTGAAGACTAATGGTTGTGCTCCCGATTGTTACCAGCGTCCGTGGGAGAGCCGGTTCTGGATTGAGAGGGCGGAACTTTGCGCTCGGCCAACGCCTTTTCCACCGTGTGACGGGCGTAGTAATTGGGATCTGCTTTATCCTCCGAGCGGTAGTCAGCAATGCGCTGGATCACTACTTCTGGATCGTCACCGCGGGAGAGGGCGCGCTTCGCATACGCCCAGTCATGTTCAGATTGGCTTTTGTGCCCGTTGGGAAGCGTGCGCCTTCGTTCTTGCGCCTCGCCAAAGTGCCGAGGTGCTTCGGGCGAATCTTCGTCGATCGTGAATTCGCGGAGGGTGTAGACCGCATCGCTTTCCTGGCGCGCTTGGACGATGAATTCGTCCGGGAGTTTTCGGTTGGCGAATCCCGGCAGGGGCAGCACGCGCGTCGAGTCCGTTGCTGCCAGATCGCCGCCGAACTTATTTGCCAGGCTATGAAGGAGAGACTCCGCCTCATCCTGGGTGAACCCACTCACTTTCCACACGACCTGGTGCTTGCCGGGCGAGGTATCGAGGACAAAGTTCGGCGCTGGGACTTCGGGTGAATTTCGTATCGTGTCGAGAGCCTCATCAGCCTTGTTGTCGAGGTCGAGATAGACGTGGCATATATCCCGTATATTTTCCTTGGTGCGACTGTACTCACCATCCTTGATCGGATTCATTCCCACGTATATGTCGGAACCGGCAGCGTTCTGATTCGCCAACCAATATTGAAAGCCGGGGCTGGCTATCGCTTCCGCCTTAGCGATGGTTTGAACCGTGTGGCCTGTGGAGCGATTCCGAACGAGGATCGCAACGTTGTCCGCTGGGCCAAAAAGCTCGCGCACATACTCTGAGGCATCGAGAGGTCGCGGTGTGAATGTGCGGTCGGCGCTCATGGGTGATCCTGCTTCGCCAAGAATACGGCGCCGTAGTCGAACAGGTCCGAGTCTGGGTCGTAGCTGTTGACTAGGAGAACCTGGGAAATGTATCTGCGCCCAGGCCGGCGCTCGACGTGGATGACGACGTTGAGCGAATCGGCAATGTTCGTCTTGATGGATCTGTAAGGCAGTTCAACGCCGCTTTGCAAAACGCAACTCGTGAAGCGCGCGAGACCTTGCTGGGCGGAATTTGCGTGGATCGTGCATAACGTCCCAGAGTGACCGGTGTTTAGGAGTTGCAAGAGATCGAATGCTTCTCCGCCGCGAACCTCTCCGAATTGCGCCAGGGGTATGCCTGCAGCTGGTGCGAGAAGAAGGAAAACCTACTGGTGCTCGTGCCCCATCCTCTCTCTCCCGTGAAGACGCGGCAGTTAATTCACCCACGGGAGGGAGAAATCGTGGGCCGCGTCACCGGCGTGGCCATGCGCCTGGCCGAGATGGCCCCGGTGCACGCCACTTCGATGAATCCTTGAATGACAGGGAAGAAGGCTGGTCAGTCCTGGGAGCGTCCTGCCCTCAGAACCGATGGCTTGGAGTACGACGCATGACTGAGGATGAGTAAAGAGAACAGGGCCGTCCGGTGAAGGACGGCCCCGTTTGGTTTTGCGATTGTGCTACTTGCGAACTATTTTCGCTTTCGGCGCGGTTTTCTCTTTTCTGCTTGCCGCCTTGTTCTTTTCCGCCGCCTTCTCGTTCTCGGCCTTGGCAACGGCAATGCGCAACGCCTTCGTATCCACTTTGTAAAGGCCGGCTGCGTCCGCTAGTGGGTCATCGTCTTTGTTTGCGGACGCGTTTCCGGCAGGGCTGAGGAGCATAGCTTCGAAAATGAGAACAGCCAGCCCGGCCCCGTCTGCCTTCTTGTAAAGCGTCCGCGCTTTCTCGGCCATTTGCCAATCATTGGTGTCTTTCGGGTTCTGCAACCCGTGGCGCTTGGCAAGACGGCACGTGAGGTCGTGGGACAGCGAGCGCAAGACAAACTGCGCCACCATGCGTAGTTCTTCCGTTCCAAAGTGCGGCTTTACCCGCTTGAGCACGTCGGCTAGAAGGCGGTGCCGGAAGGCGAGCGTTTCTTTCGCCTTCCGGTTGGCAGCGGCCTTTTCCACCTTCCATTGGAGCCGCTGTTTTTCTTCCTGCTCCCGGCCTCCAAAATGAATCTTGCAGGTCGTGTCTGCACAGACTTTCACGAGATGCCCCTTGTTCATACCATCCGCGTGAATGGCCGGGGTCAAATGGTCACAGAGCTTCTCTTCGGGCCTTGCTTCCTTGCCCTTCTTGCTTTTCCGGGTCACCACTTCGACGTAGTTGCGGCGGGCGAGAAGGGGTGTTTCGTCCGTCGCGTTGTAGTTCTCCGAAATCTGAACGAGATTCGGCATTTTCGAAACGCGCTGTGCGATGTGCGCGTCCAGCTTGCGATTGAAACACGCGGCATCGGCGCACGAATCTTCCCTAACTTCGGAAAAGAGTAGCGTGTTGAATCCCGTGCGCTTCGGGCAGTTGGCGCAACTGCCCGCTTCCGGAACGAGGGTTTCGTCGTCTTTCGAGAACGGGACGGATTTCAGACTGAGGTAGATGTTTTGCGTAATCCATGCTTGCAGGCGGCTGGCGGGGACAACGCTGCGCTCGTCGTCGTTCGCAGCGTGGTAGCCGTCAAAGCAGTGTGCGAATGCCTTCTCTTGCGCATCCGCCGCGAGCTTGGCGATGAGCAGGGCGTGTTCGATGCCGATGTGTCCAGCGGTGAACGCCTCGGCCACAGGTGGAATCAAGTCCAAGAGGCGAAGGCGCTTGGCGATAAAAGAGGCATTTTTGCCCGTCTTGGCGGCGAGCTTCTCAACGGTATACGCTCCTTGCTCGCGGTCGAGCAAGGCACGAAAACCTTGCGCTTCCTCAAAGGGGTGCAAATCCATTCGGAGCAAGTTTTCGATCAGTTGGATTTCAAGACACTCTCCGTCGCTGAGTTCCCGAACAGTCGCGGGGACGCTGCCACGCCCGGCCAGCTTCGAGGCCCGGTAGCGGCGCTCCCCGGTAACGATTTCATAGTGTCCGTTGACGGGCCGCACAAGGAGTGGCAAGAGCACACCTTTGCTGCGGATGCTTTCGGCGAGTTCTTGCAGCCCTTTCTCGTCAAACGTCTTGCGTGGATTGGTTGTGGACTCCACCAACTCCGCAAGAGGAACGTTGACGTACTCTTGCAGCGATTTCACTGCTTCATTCGTTTTCATCTCTTTTTCTCCTTTTTTTTGATTTCTCGAAATGTTTAGTACTCTTCCGGCAAAAGAATCGTGGTCACGCTGCGGTCGGCTTCGGTGATGACGTAGAGTTTTGCGTCACCTGCATTGGTGCGGTAGCTGCTCAACAGCCGGAACCCGCGTTCCAAGCTGAGTTGGTTTTCCTTGCGGTCTTCCTCGCACAACTCACCCCAATCGCCGCGAACGTGACGCGTCAGGAACTCCGTCGGCGTCTGTCCTGCTTTTTCGAGAGCGGTCAACGCGCCGAGTGTGGCGACAATTTGGCCGAGTGGAAACAACGGTTGTTGTTTGGTTTGCTGCATGAGTCGAACTCCTTTGAAGGGTTTGATTTGTGCTTTCGAGGCAACGCGAAGCGGTGCATTAAAAGCAAATGCCCTTCCTGAGAGGTCCCCGGCGCCTAGCCGTCCGCGCTGTCAAGGGCGCGTGGGGTTTGCGTTCATCGGAGCGCAGCGGAGACCCTTGACAGAAGAAGCGGGCGGTCTAGGCGCAGTCTTCTCGCAGGAAGGGCAGAGGGGGAAAAAAGACAGCTCGGTTGTGACCTTACAGAAGACAGTTGCGGTTTTGTGAATCCGTGAAGACGGGTGCGGAGGAAGCTCTACAAGAGAAAGTCTTGTTTCAAGAGCGGAGGAGCGCAAGAGGCGCAAAAAGAGGAAACCGTTTCAATTCTTCTTCGGAGAATGGTTCGTTCAAGCGGTTGCTCTCGATGGCCACTTCGGCAGGAGCATAGAACAAATTGGCGCACGAGGAAGGCCTTCCGGACGGAGGTTCGTCCCTGCTACGGGGCGCATGCCCCCCGTTTCGAACGCGATACCCGCCAGGATCGATATTGGATGCGGTGTTCGTCAATCCCAAGAGGGGATCTGAGAGGTCGTGTGACTAAGCCGCCCCTTCCAAGGGCGTTAAGAATTGCATGAAGTTGGTTACGAGCCGACGATTCACTTCGTCCTGCGACAATCCCCACAGTTTGCTCAGATAAACTTCAACGATTTCGACGTCGCTTGGTATGGCACTGCGGGAATTAGCCTTGGAGAACGGCCCGTCCGTTTCCGTGAGCACGCGATCCGGCGGAATTCTTTCCAGCAGGGCTTTGCCACTCTTACTGGAAAGCATAGAAGGATTTATCGAAAAGGAGTGTCCACCCGCTAGAGCCCTTTCCAATTGCGAAATAGAACCGGAGAACCAGTGAAAAACGGCGGGGCCAGAGCCATATTCCTGCAACAGGTCGATAACAGCGGATTCGGCTCGCCTCGAGTGTAATGTCATGAATTTTCTCTTCCCGGCGAGGGATTTGAGGACAAAACGAAAAACGTTAAGTTGAGCCTCTTTGGATCCGTGCCCGTGGGGCGAAAAATCCAATCCGACTTCGCCGATAAAAGAAGTTTTTGTGGAAAGGTCGCTAAATCGATAGAGCTGGCCGCTAACGTTGTCGGCTTCCAATGGATGCAGGCCTAAGGCAACGCGCAGGTTCAGAAAATGCGTGGCGTGAAGTGAAGCTCGCTCGAAACTAGCCGGAGAGTTTGTGACCCATATAATAAGGACTCCTCGAGAACGGGCGTCACGAGCCACACTCTCAGGATGGGGATAAAGGTCAATGTGACAATGAGTGTCAATCATTCTGAAGATCATTTGATTGCGGAGGCTCGGAGCAATTTGGGCGTCCCTTTAGCTCTAATCAAAGCAGCAACTTCATCATACCCGCGGTTCAGTAGGTCGCCCACGTCGTTCGGTGACGGAACCGGAGATACGCGATAGGCGGCTTTCGCCAAGAGGTCCTTGGCTCTCGGGCGTCTCAGGAAATCAACCACCGCGCGCAGGTCGTCAGAGCTTTCGTTGTCATCACTTGGTTCAATCTCACCGGAACAAAAGTCCAGACCGTATTGTTGACCGTCGTCGATGCTAAATTTATGCAAGGCCGCGCGCCGAAAGATGCACGGTATGCAATAACCGCAGTTGCCCGACTTCCTTCTCTTCCAGTGGCGTCTCCGAGTTCCATGAGCACACGAGACGGAAGATAGATACGATTTTCTTAGAACGGCCCGATTCAGACAGCCGACCATACACTCGCCTTTGGTTTTGAGGGCAAATGGATTGTCAATGGGATTGGTCAGATGCAAACCCTGAAGGATGTGCCGCATTCCTTCCAGAAAGTAAGGATGCATGGTACGGGTGCTGCAAGAGCCGGCTCTTGCAGTGTTCAAGGGGAGATTGATCGCGATGAGCCCGTTCTCATGTGCAAATAAGGGGACACGGGAACCCATTGAAGTTGCTGCGGCGATACCCTCCGCAAGAAACAGGAATGACCTGCAACGAGACGAGGATTCTAAGGCCTCGGAAGGCCGGTGATCGACTTTCATTTGAAACAGTTGTGCCCGCTGCCCAAACTTTTCCTGGATTATTGGAAGAAGTCGCCTTTGTTGCGCTCCGGAACCGGAGCGGTCGGTATGGCCAACGAGCATTACTTGAGCAGAATCGTCGCGCTCAAGGAGATCAATGGCGCCGGCCAAGGAGTCCAGACCTCCGGAAAAGAGCGAAACCGCCCGGTTGACAGAGCTGAGCGGACGCTTTTGGACGACTGCCTTCTTCTTGGGCGCAATGAATAGCGGACAGCCGGGGTTTCGGAACGAGATTTCCCAAACGTCTCCGGAGAGAAACGACAATGTTGCACTCAGCTCCGGGGCTATTCGATTCCAAGGCTTAGGATCGGTGACTGGAATGCGTGCCTCGAAGTTCCTTGTCCACATGTCTTCGGACTCGGAGCGAGATACAGACCTGTCAATGACATAGACAATGCTGGCAACAATAAGGAGATCACAAATGAGGGGTTCAGGCTGCCCAAAGAGGGCGACGAACTTTTCAATAAAAATGTGCAAGCTTCGTTTCAGGCGCAAGTCAGGAAAGTGTATCGAAATGTCAGCGAGTCCATTTTTTTGGCGGCGTGTGGCATGGACATGGATTTCTATCTTCATGATTCGATCTCGAAAATCTCCAGAGTCTCTTTCATAATTTTGGTGGCCAACCTGCTCCCTTCAGGACCATTCCAGTCGACCTTCGTGGCATTGATTCCGTATAGCTTCTCTGCCAAAGACGCCTCGATACACCCGCGTATGCTTTTTAAGCCTTTTGCAGCCTTTGTGCTGCCGACCTTCTTGACCCAATTTTCATAGAAGCATCTACAGAACCATTCATACAGATAGAGAGCAAAGAACCTACCCAGGAGCGCCGCAATCTTGGCGTCGTCTGCCACTTCTTTCAATACGTTATGCACGTCGTCATATGTGGAAGCTTTGTCGAGTATTTCTTCCATCAGTTTTCCGAGGGCCATTCGCGCGGAAGCTTCATCTAGCGTACTTCCTGGGCCGGCGAGGCGGTCGAGAATTGCCATGGCGACTTCTGATGCCGATTTGCCAACGAGATCTCGGAGGCCGAGTTCTTCAAGCGCTTTTTGGAGACCTTGCGTGCCCGCGGTGACAAGAAAGCCGCCAAGTCTTCGTCCAACGTCTCGGCCGGAACTTATGCTGCCGGTCTTGCCACCCTTTCCACTTCGATGGCCGGATTTGTGCTGTTTGGAAACTCTCCGAGCAATCCCGATGCCTCCGGAACTGGAAATTTTCTTAGCGCCGCCAAACGCGGCCACGAAACGACTGAGGATGGTCTCGGGAGGAAACCGACTGTCGTACCCCTCTGTGGCGAATGCCGTGGCGTCATTCTTCAGCGAGGTCCAAGGACCTGTTTTGGGCATTGAATAACCGGTTGAGGTTCCCATTTGAGCTTAGCTTTCTAACACCTTTGTAGCTGCGGTTGCGACACGGGTTCCGGATTGTTTCGCCAAGTGTTCAAGCACCGCCTGGGCGTTGCGTTCGAGGGAGGGATCTTGTTTCGCCAGCGTTTTGATCTTGAACGCTATTGCAGGTTCAAGAAGGGTAGGATTTGTTCTTTGAACGGCGTCAAACAAGACTTGAGCGCTGTTCGGAATTTTGTGTTCCGCCAAGAGAAAAAGTGCGCGTGAACCGTTGGATTTGCCGGGATGTCGGTATGTCTGCTGGCCTAGCAGTTCGAGCAATGACTCTTGGCTTTTAGCATTGAGGTGAACGGCATTCTTTGCAGCGAGAATTTGGTCCCCGTCGTTGTCACCCACGAGATCGTCAAAAAGTTTCCGGACCTGTGGGGAAACCATGTTCACGCCACTCAGGGTCGAACTCGTACGGTCTCTTGCTAGCCAGAAGTAGTCTCGGAGATCAACGTCTCCCAAAATTGGTTGCATTCTGAGCCAGTTGGTTACTGATGGAGTTGTCCATTCCTTTGGCACGTCCTCATTGGCTGTGGCGAGTTCGTTGCCTTGAAGAGCGGCGTCCTCAAGCATCCTTAATTTGGATGGCAGCCCTCCCTCGGCAGCCTGCCATTTATTCAATTGTTTGAACAAATCTTCGTTTGAATACTCAAGAACCATGAGTTTTGCGAGGACTTCGTCCCGAATCGAGAGTTTCGCCACTTCAGCCAGTTGCGTGCGAAGGAAGATGGCATTGAGCATTCTTTTTACTTGTCGCGGATTCCCCTCTAGTCCGTCCGTAATGACAGGCGCGACTGAGTTGCTCCAAGCTAATTGCTTCTCCAGTGGAACAGGAAGAGGAGTTTCCCGACCCAGTGCCTCCCTGATGCCGGCAAGGCCAAAGGCGGCGTAGAAATTTCCGGAGAGGACGGCCGTGCGGTGAGCAAGCACTCGTTTGAAGTCAGTCGAGCCCAGGTACTTCTGGCAAGCCAACAGGTTGATGTAGGTTTCGATTTCGGGCGGTGAAAGGCGGGGCAAGTTATACGGAACCTGGATCAATTTCTCCAAGTAATCGTTCGCCAAACGGTCACTTTCTATTTTCTCCAAAGTGTCATCAGGGAATTTGTTTGCCACGTATCGGGTGGCAATTGCGAGGCGAACGACTCGCGGGTCAGCTGCTATGACGAATGCAGTTCGCGGGACAGAGACAAAGAGTCTTATTGCCTCTAGCGTTTCTATGAGTCTTTCCGGAAGGCATCGATCTAAGTCGTCAACCAAGACCACAAGAGACTTTATTTTCGTTTCTTCCAACATCTTCTGAAAATCGGAACGGAACTTCCGCATCTCAAGAAGGTCAGGATGGTCCGGGTCGGATTTGATCAGGTCAGCCCAATTTACTTCTGTTGACGGCTTTGTCTCCTTTGGACCTTTGGGACTCTTTGCAATCTCGGGCCGGGCTGTTCGAGCTATCTGCATAGCGGCGAAGGCGGGAAGCGCCGCATGATGATCACCAGTAAGCCAAGCGGCTGCGGCGGGAACTCCGAAATGCAGCCCCATTTTCAGACCTTCCATCCATTTCACTTTCTTCAGCATCTTGACGACTGCGCCTTTGGCTTTGGCTCCGAATCGCTTGTGCTCGCCTAGTTGAATTAATATCGAGGTTAGGAGCGCGCTCTTTGCGTCTTCATAGCCCTCAAACATCCATCCGTTGAAATACAAGCACACGACATCTGTATGTTCTTCAGTCTGCAGGTTCTGTTCGAGCATCCTCATGATGCTCGACTTTCCACCTCCCCATCCGCCAAAGACGCCGAGAACAACGGGAAGAAGCTCAGGATCAACCACAACTCTCCGTATCAAGTCGGCATGCGTTTGAAAGCCGATAAGATCGATTATGGTTTCGTTATCGGACCACACAGGACACCTTTGTCGCGACGCGGGCTTGGCACTGGCCGAGGGCTTCTACGATTTCTGACGATTACGTGTGCTCCCGGCTTAGTCTTAGAGATTCCGAACTGCTCATACTGAAAACAGAAAGAGTTCATCTGGGGTATATCACGGACGGATACGTATCAGCAAGGTTAGTAGATTAGGATATTGTTCGAACTTTGGTGGTTCTCGTTGAGGTGATTTTGAAAGAGACTGCTTGGTGAGACAATCGAATGGCGACTGGCGGAAGATATTCTGAAAGTTGAAACCGTGGCGAACCGAATTCCCAAAATAATTGAGCACTGGTTGCTATTCAAATACATCGAAGGTGAATTCACGGCGCTATCGAAGCCCTTCAAGACGAAAGCAGCAGCGGAGAAGGCGCGATCTAAATACCCAGAGCGGGAGCGCGGAACGATTGGAGTTGGGGTGATTAGGATGGTGAAATGAATCGGAGACCCGGCAATTCATTCTGTCGCTTCAACAGCCTCAGACCGGAGCCGACAGCAATTCAGTCGGGCTGGTTGACAGGATGGAACAGGATCACCTCGTCGGACTTGTTATGTGATTCATTGACCCGCTGCTTTTCGCGTCTAGTGAACGGGCCGTATGTCCAGAATGTCATATTTGATGGTGACTTTTTTCCCCTGGTTTCCTCCTCTATGGCAGGTAACGTACATATGTTTCCCTTTTATTTCGGCAGGGAAAGTCTCGCCGTCCGTCAACCAGTCTAACGAACTCCAAGCCCAACGCGCCGTCCTTACAAGGGTATATTGGACACCATTCGACGTGACAATTTCGGTCAACCGGTAGACCGCCTTTCTCTGCGTTTGGCCACCGTACGTGGTGGTATTGCAATTGACAGTCGTATCGGTGGCGCTGCAGTTTGTGTTTGAATTCTGAGGTGTGGTGATGTTGTAGTCGAATTCCTGCGTGTTGTGCGACACGGCCGTAACGGCCAACTTCTGAGCGTTGGCGCTGAGCGGAAGCGCAAGAATCGAGAGCATTGCTCCAATTCTAAGTATGCGATGCATTTGTTTCTCCTCACACTGGTGGGATTTGCTGATCGACTCCGCTGCCAACATGGTCACAACCGGCATACGTTAGTCCGGTCTAATCTGGCTTGGTTTTCGCGCGATAATCTCAGGAATGCCCCGATAGGAAGAAATTGTTCCTGTTATACATAGTCTTTTGGGAATCTGCCCGAATGCGGCGCGGTCTGAACCCCAAATCAAAATTGTGAAAATCTGCCTTGGGTACGGCTCATCCAGGTTAATGAATGTTGGCTGTCCTTTGGAGGTGGATGCAAAGTGTTCGCTGGCCACTGTTCCGCAAACGGTAGCGGTCTCGCCGACATGTTGTCCTGCTTGTGTGGGAGGGATTTTTTTGTTCTCTTGGCCGACTGCAAGGAATGTGAAAAAACATCCGCAGACCACGAATACAAAACTAAGTCTTGCTCTCATCTGTTACTCCCAAACTGTAAACCACCTTAATTCCGACGAGTGCTGCGCTAAAGTAGAGCTTTCCACGGCTACTTGATGCGTTTTACGAGAACTGTGTCCGTCTCGTCTTCGACCTTCATCCGGCAGCCTGCACTTGTTTGGTAGATCGTAACTTCAGGTCGATATGCATAAAAATAGGTGTAGTCATATTCGGCCTGTTGCCAAATTTGGCCGTTGTCTAATTTAAAGACAGTATTTCCATCCCACCCTTCAATCTCACCAGAGATTGTGCTCTCTATTGCGGGCGAACAAGACGATCGCACGTATGAAGTGCCAGAATTCGGCAACTGCTGCTGGGTAGCGAGTGTGTAAAGTTTAAGGCTGTATCTGTTTAGCCAATTATTGAACGCCTGCTTTTGGGTTGCGGTCAGAGTCGAGATTCCGCTCTCGCGCATTTCTTGTAGTGTCATTACTTGCTCGACCGTGAGTGCGGACTGTGCCTTCTGAGCTACGGCGAAGCTGAAGGCGCCGAGTGCGGACAGCACTAGTATAAGCAGGAAAGTTCGACGGAAAGAGGTATTGCGGGCCATGTAACTTCTCAACTCGAAAGCGCCTTTTGAGGAGCGATGTCGGAATTACTTAGTGACCGGATATTTACCACCGTATTCAATAATCGTCAATCAATAAGACCGTGAAGTGCCGATGGGGCTATGCGGAAGTCAGCCGCGGCTCGGCATGCTAGAATCCCCGCATGTTTGACTTGGCAACCCGGGCGGAGACGTTTCGCTAATACGCCACGCGTTGGAGCTGGAGGAGGAACTCTCGCCAGAAAACCAAATGCTAACAGTGCTCAATATCATTGTTGGGGGAACGCTAACCACTTGCTTGTTATTTCTCATTACCGATCAGCCATGCAGAACGGCACTGAAAACACAGTGGAAGAAGATTTGCATGATCCTCTTTCTGGCGCTCGTCTGGCGAGTCCCAATGCAGGGACATCTTTTCTACGGGCTCGAATACGAGGACTCCTATGTGTATACGGTTGCGGGACGCTATCTGAGCGCTGGCGTCCAAGCTTGTAGTCCAGCTAGCTCCTGCTATTTGACGACCGTTTGCGCTGTTGGAAACTCCCACTCCTGTAAAATCCCCCAGACCTTTTCAGGACACTATATCGGCTATCCATTCATCATTGCTGTTGCTTCTCGACTTGTTGGATACAGCCCTGCAATCGGCATCTACTTGAGCCTTGTCGCCGCTTTGTCTGAGGTGGTCCTTGTGTTTCTAGCCTGCGAAATGATCGAACCCGGCGGAATCGCGGGCCTGGCTGGCTCCCTGATTTTTGCTCTGACCCCAGTTTTTGCCGTGAATGGGGTAGGCGCGTATTCAGAACCTGTTTCTAGTGCGCTTGTAGTGATGTCTTTTGTTTTATGTTTCCGCTTACTGAATCCAAACAAGCGGGGCTCTTCATTTAGTCTCCTCATAAACTGGTTAGCGCTGACGTTCAGCGCGCTTCTTGCGGCCACTGTGAAAAGAGAGAATGTGCTTTTAATCCCTGTGATAGTTCTCGCGGGACTGCTGCTCGACACTCAGAACAATGATGCCGCACGGGGAAGAAAATGGCTCCGTCACCTTATGGTGGGTGGAAGTTGTTGTATATGCCTTGCTTTTACAGTTGTCCAACTCCAGCTTTTTCGAACTCTCCGGAGCGAGACGGCAGAATATGCAGTCTTTCCCTTCAATCCAGAAGTCTTTCGCACAATGTTTCCGCTATTTGTGAAATCCTACGCATCAGTCGGTTGGTACCTCGGTGGTGCGGTCTTCGTCATTCTAGGTGTGGTCGGTTCAAGACAATCGAGAAGGCGCGGTATTTATGCGATCGCCGTGTTTGTTGCATATCTTCTGCTTTACACGTCTCACGTGCGCAGCTACTACGAACTGCAGGGCGGTAGTACTTCAGAATTTGACACGATTCGTTACTCGATGAATGTCGCCGGTCTCTGGTCAATCATCGCCGGACTGGGCTTCGGGTATTTGAAGACGGTCTTAATTGCGGGTCGAATTGGCACATTAGTTAGACAACACTCACGGGTGATACTTTGGGTCGGTATTGTGGGTTATGTCCTCAGCAGTTGGGTGCTTACGAGCCGCTTGCGGGAGGATATGATCGCTGATGAATCCGCCGAGCGAATTGAACCAGCGATGTCGGCCTTGGAAGTGGTCGGGAAGCTTGGCCCCGAAAATACTTTTGTAATTACGCTTGAACCTTTAGTAATTCAGATGCTGTCGCGTGAGCCCGTGAATGTTATTGACTTCGGATACCTAAACACGAAATTGGCGCAGGGTCTGGCCAAGGACAATCCGAATTTGACCTTCTTGTACGTTGAGCAGGCAATTTATGCTTCGCAAGCTGATCGAGAGAGATATGGAGAGGGTTTTGATTTCGTCGGCCGAGTACCTAAAGTCCTGCTCTGTCGGGGAGACAAATACTCGCTTTACCAGATCGAATTGCCTTGAAGCGGTCGGCACCAGTTGTGAGACGCGTCAGGTTCGGTGGTCAGGAGCCCTTCTGTATTGTGCGGAACAATACTGTCCGCAAGGGCGAAGCCAATTCTAAAAATAGCCGCCCTCTGATGTGTAATGCCTCGCAATCTTCACGAAAGAAGCTACGATTATCCAGACAAGGAAACGTATCGCTGAGTCGAGATCCATGCCGAAGAAAAAATAAGCGACAAAGATCGGTTCGTTGCCACGGAGTCTTGGCGTATTTCAGCTTAACGACGCCTCGCGACGGTCTGAACTGCAACTGCGTCATAATTCCCTGGCCCCGCTTTTCGTTCCTTGTACAATTCAAAATCGAATGACTTTCGCAACTCGGACTGTAACTGACCCGCTCGTGGCAGTTTGAGATAGTTGCCCCCATGTGCTGGGATCGATTCGATAACAAGATATCCACCCGGGATAAGAGTGTCTTCAAAAGATGAAAGGAGTGCAGGTAGGAGAAAATGCACATTAATAATTGCGCCAGCACTATTCGACTCGAAAGGCCACGGGTCTTTCAAGAGGTCCATCTCGTAAAGACGTAGGTGATCGGTGATTTGTTGACCAGCTGCGAATGAGTTGTAACGGTACCGCAGCTCTGTAAGATCCCTATCGACACTGATCACATCGCAACCGGCCGAGGCGAGGAAAATGGCATTCCGTCCTGAACCGCACGCGATGTCGAGGGTGGGCTTCTCATTGCTTGCAGAGACGATCTGAGCCGCAAACCGCCGTATTAAAGGAGAGGGTCTCTCGGTTTCAAGATGGGGTGAGGCGGGAAGATTGTGTGGCATTTCCGAAGTACCCGTGAATTCCTCAAGGAACGCAAGCGTTGACGCAAAGATTAAGTTATCACATCTCGTTTTATTCCAATTGACACTAATTATTCGGAAGGGTACTCTCTTTCCATATCGGGATGCTTATCGGTTTCTTTCGAAGGGGTCTAAGACAATGACGAAAGATGATCCGAAAAGAAAGAGTCTTTTCGAAAAGATTCCCGGGAAATTGACTGCTCTTATTGGTGGTGGCCTTGCTGTCCTTCACGGCGTCCAGCATTTGGACGCCAAGCCTGTTGTGGCTAACCCTTCCAATACAATCAAGGCCGAGGCGGCTGGTGCATTCGCTGCGAAGCACCTCCCAGCCAAACTTGTCCTGCGAAACGCTGGGGCTGGTTTCAATATAATTGCCCAGCATGCTTCGCATTCTTCGCACAGCTCTCACAGTTCCCATAGTTCGCACTCATCACATAGTTCTCATTCTTCCCATAGCTCACATTCATCTCACTCTTCCCATGTCTCGGGGGGGATGGTTTGAGTACGGTGCCGGAGGGTTTTTCCTCCGAACAAAATTCGGAAGTCTCAGCAACGATTCGACTCGACTCACGCATTTACAGTAAGGAGGCAATCCTCCGGGCTGCTCTATGGTTCACGGATATTGCCTATGTTCACCTAGATGAATCTTCGGACGAAAGGTTTGTCGTGGTGGTTCGACTTAAATCAATCGCCACTACTCTAAGCAACCCGCGCCCGCAAAAAATCGAGGAAATCGCAGGAGAGTTTTGTAATTCCTTGCTGGAGTTCGAGCTGCGTCGTCAAGTGGAAGCAGAGACTGCGCCCATTCGTGAATTGATTCTGGCGAAAGCGTTCTCAGAATCCGGAATCTTGGAGGAAGATCCTCCGGGAAGCTTTGGCGACCCTGTCGGAATTGACACGCCGGATTCAATGGTTCAGATAGGTGATAAGCTGCCGGCTCCTTCACGAGGTTAGCGGCGCGAGGATCAGGGTTCTTATGGCCAGGGTCTTCTATCCTGTGGAGAGCTATTCAACCACTGAGCCCGGATACCGTTTGCTGCCGTTCCGATTTCTCAGGCTCGACGAGCAGAGTGAAGTGCTCGTGAATGAAGTCGGAGAATTTCATATCGGACCAATCGGCACGACCCGGGCGTTGGTGCGCAGGGAATTGAGCCGGGGCTCAGATTTATATTCAACCCTCAAAGCGAAACAATTCTTGACGGATGACAGTTCGTCGGCCCTTCTGGAGCTATTGGGGACAAAATATCGAACAAAATCAAGCTTCATTGACGGATTCACGAAGTTACACATTTTCGTTGTAACGCTTCGCTGCGACCACTCCTGCCATTACTGCCAGGTATCCCGCCAAACTGCCGACAAGAACGCCTACGATATGAGTCTTGAGACAGCGGAGAAATCTGTCGATCTGATGATGAAGACCCCCGCTAAAAACGTGACGATGGAGTTCCAAGGAGGGGAACCCCTATTGGCATTCGATCTAATTCGTCACATTGTTCCGCTTGCCAAGAAAAAAGCGACTGCTCTGGGAAAAGACCTCGACATAGTGGTCACAACCAATCTTGCAAATGCGACCGATGACATGCTCCTTTACTTGCGCGATGAAAATGTCAAGGTATCCACTTCGCTCGACGGCCCCGGCACGATTCACAACACGAACAGACCGCGTCCTGGAAATAACAGCTACGAGCTCACGATTCGGAACATTGATCGTGCCCGGAAGATTCTTGGCTATGATCGTGTTGCCGCACTCATGACGACCACACAGCTTTCGCTTGAACATCCGACCGAGATCATTGATGAATATGTACGTCAGGGCTTTCACTCGATTTTCCTGAGGCCGATAAGTCCGTACGGTTTCGCGGTCAAGTCCCAGAAGAAGACCGGCTATCAATTGGAAGCCTTTTTGAAGTTTTATCGAACGGGTCTTGAGCACATTCTGGAAATAAACAGGAAAGGATATGACCTTGCTGAAGTGTACGCCAAAATTCTGCTGACCAAAATTCTGACACCGTATGCAACGGGCTATGTGGACCTTCAATCTCCTGCCGGGGCGGGGATAAGCGTCCTAGTTTACAACTATGATGGAGACGTCTATGCCACAGACGAATCTCGAATGCTTGCGGAGATGGGAGACCAGACATTTCGTCTTGGCAACGTTCGGCAGCATTCCCATAAGGACATTTTTACAGGAGATGCCTTCCTGAATCTTGTAGCTGCTTCCTGCAATCAGTCTCTGACGGGATGCTCGGATTGCGCTTTTCAACCCTATTGCGGTTCCGATCCTATCTACAATCATGCAACCCAGGGAGACATATTCGGCCACCGACCGACCAGCGATTTCTGCAAGAGGAACATGGAGATCATCAAGTATCTGTTACGACTCGTTGCAGAACAGGACAAGCAAACGATGCGAATTGTTTGGGCCTGGATTCAAAACTCGCGCCTGCAGGACATAAATCGGGTGGCACCGTCATGAAACTTACCACCGGCGGTGCGGCCAACTCGCGCTTTAAGAGTCCTGTGGTCGGAAGGGTTTCCTGGGAACCGGTGGACCCCAGAAACCGGGGCGAGGTGGTCTTCTTGAGCAAGGACACTCCGCATGCAGAAATCGATTTAGCCGGATATCGAGGATTTATGACGGAGGCAAAAGTCGGGTCTCATCCATATTCAGTTCCTTCGATTTGTTCCGTCCAGGAGCTTGGACATCTTCGGACCGGAGATATCGTGGCAATGGAGCCCGAAAGCGGCTTTGTGCGAACGCTGTACCGTCCCGATTCCGATGACAATGTGGTATTCGTAACCGAGCGATGCAATAGCAATTGTCTGATGTGTTCGCAACCTCCCCGAGACCGGGATGACACGGATGCGCTACTTCACAGGAATTTAGAGATGATTCGCCTAATCAAGGATGCCCCTTCCCGCTTAGTAATCACTGGTGGAGAGCCAACGCTTTTAGGGCAGAGGCTGTTCACTATAATTGCGGCCCTTCGGGATACACTCCCGACCACATATGTCCACATGCTCACAAACGGCCGAATGTTCGCGTGGCCTTCGTACACGGCCGGCCTCGCAGGGTTGAAGCATCCAGACTTCATGCTCGGAATTCCACTGTATTCTAGCGATTCAACAACTCACGACTACGTTGTCCAGGCTCGGGGCGCGTACGATCAAACCGTGTTGGGATTACAGCAATTGGCCCGATACGATATGCGAGTTGAGATCCGAGTCGTTCTTCACGGCCTTACAATTGGCCACCTTCGAGAGCTTGCTGAGTATATTTTTCGAAATTTTCCTTTCGCTGAACATATAGCTTTGATGGGTCTTGAAAACATCGGCTATGCACCACGTAATATGGATAAATTATGGATCGATCCGCTTGACTATCAGGATGAACTAGAATCGGCTGTTGAGCTACTCTCTACGAGAGGGATGCGAGTTTCGATCTACAATCATCAGCTGTGCATTCTCCGAAGGTCTCTCTGGAAATTCGCCCGCAAATCGATTTCCGATTGGAAAAACATCTACCTTGACGCTTGCAATGGGTGTGGAGTCCGCAATGAATGTGGGGGCTTTTTCCAGTGGGCCACGAAATTACACAGCGCCCACATTCACGCGCTATCCCTAACTAGCTAAGCGGTCCCAATGCCGTCGGCCACTTCACGGAATGACACGCTTCCGCCGCGTCTCCGGGTGGCTAGGCCTACGGCTCCTAGTTCCCGACGGTTGCGAGCACAGAACACCCGTTGTTATGCTTTGACCATGAACGGCGGCCAAAGCGGGTACGGTCCATTGGTGGGGCACAGCCCACAAGGCTTTCCGATCTATCTCTACACTGACCCTCAATCGAAACTGACATGCTATGTAGTTGTCCTACCCGATAACAGAGCATACTACTGTGACCCGCAAGGAAGGATCGTCTCAAAGCCTGTCAACGCAAATCAGGACGTTGCTCTTGCAGTGCTTGGCGGCCTTCTGGGGGCCGCGTTGGGAGGGCCTGGTGGAGCCGCGCTTGGAGCACTGGGCGGACTCTTTCTAAGTGAGCTTGCCAAGAAGCGAGGCGGATAATTTGTTCGCATTCTCTGCGGTGATCCTGGGCGGTCGCCTTGACTCCATTGGTCGATGGATTCTCGCCGTCTTTGACTACCGCGTTTGGGGCATTATCGCCCTTATCATAGTTCTCGTTTTTTTCTTCTGGAGACAGTTCCGCTACAAGAGTTGGCCCACTGGGGATGACTGCTTTCAATTGGGCATGAGCCTGACAGGTACCGTCGTTGGTATCACGATCATGCTGGTTTTCCTATTTACGAAGCCGCCGGCAATCGAAATGCTTTCTGGCGGAATGCTTATTTTTCTTGGATTGATCGCACCCATAGTGATTTTTGGTTATGCCGTTCCGCGCTTGTCCGCGTTGTTCTTTCCGCCAGAAGCTCCAAAGCCTCCCCAGGACACGATCGAAAAGAAATAAAGATGCCGTGAACGTCTCGCCGGTCTGCCTCGCGTGGTAGAATCTGCGGAAAATCGAGAATACCGCCTGGACCGTTTACTGCCTGAAAATAAACAGTTTAGGGACTCCTTGACAGAATAGTCGTTTTTAGTTATATTCCATAGGTGGCATGGCAAGTCGAAGTTACAGACGAATTCGAGTCGTGGTGGGACATGCTAGACGCGGACGAGCAAGAATCAGTCGCGCGTGTCGTGCGGCTGCTTGAGGAACGCGGTCCGACGCTTCCGTATCCTTACAGCTCCGGAGTGGAGACGTCAAAGTATAGCCACATGCGTGAACTTCGCATTCAACATCGAGGGAGGCCTTATCGAGTGCTGTATGCCTTCGATCCGCGGGCCAGCGCTCTGCTTTTGGTCGGCGGTGATAAGACCGGAAACGACCGATGGTATGACGAATATGTTCCCTACGCCGATGCGCTTTATGCAGACCATCTAAAGACACTTAGAGAAGAGGAGGAAAAGGAAGATGGCTAAAAACTGGCGCAATCTCTATGACCGTATTCCTGCGGACCGGCGCGCCCGCATCGAAGACCAGGTTGCGAGCGACCTCGCAGAGATGCGTCTCGCTGAACTCCGACGTGCCCGTCAACTCACACAGGAGCAACTGGCGCGGACCCTCGATGTCAATCAAGCCTGGGTTTCGAAACTTGAGCGTCAGACGGACATGTATCTGAGCACGCTGCGCTCGTACGTGGAAGCCATGGGTGGTGAGCTCGACATTGTCATCCGCTTCGGCAACCACGCGGTTCGTCTGGCACAAATTGAAGATATTTCTGGTCGAGTGGGTGGTCCAATCGAGTCCGCTGCCGCGCCGGCCATCGCACCTGCCGCAGCTACATCTATGCCCCAAGTCAACGTCTGGAACACACCCGAAGATCGTCGAATTTGGCAGTCGGACGATCGTTCCAATACCACGCGACCTCAGACCCCCGGCCAGAATACGCCCAGGGCGAGAGTCGCAGCCTGAGAGAAAGGAATGGAATCTATGACGCCCGTCGAACAGCACATCACCGTCAAGGTCATCGTCTCGGGCCAGCCAACATCGGTCACAGTCGAAAAAAAGCAGAAGGTCGAACATCTCGTTCGCGAGGCGCTTCAGCAAAGCGGGAACAAGGGACAGCCTCCAGCCGATTGGGAACTCCGGAATTCTGACGGAGCTCTCATCGATCAAAACCTCACCATTGAAGCTGCCGGTATCGTTAACGGCATGACCCTCTTCTTGAGCCCCCGCGCGGGGGCAGGTGGATAAGTTCCGATGGCCGTAATTCTGGTCGACCCGGCTGTTACTTACGAGAAGTTTGAACGCGAGTTACAGCTTTGGAAAGACAACAGCGATCATGAACGCCGCGGCTGGCTTCTGCTCAAAGAGGACAGATCAGTACCATCAGTAGAGCTCGCTTTTCTTGCTGGCGTCGCGACCAGCGCGCCGACAGGATTCTTACCTGTGATCGTTTGCGCCGTTCGTCTTAGCTATGAAAACTACGATCTCTGGCCGCCTTCACTTACTTTTATCGATGCCTTCTCAAAGAAGCCCGCTCGCCCCCACGTGCGCGCCTTCCAATCGACACCGCAAGGACCCCGAGACGTGCTGATTGACGGACATCCGTTAACCGGGTTGCCCTTCCTGTGCTTGCCCGGAATCCGCGAGTATCACACGCACCCACAACACACGGGAGACGACTGGCTCTTGCACCGGCCCCTCAAGGACGGAACTCTTATGAACGTCTGCGAGCGAATCTGGCGCATGATGGTACGAAACGTTGTCGGCTTACACGTTGCCGTTCAGGCGCTTCCCGCCCTTCCCTTGCAGGCGCAGGTGGTCGTGCAAATTGTCCAGGGAGACGTCAGCGTCTCTCAACCGCCACCGAAGCCTGAAAGCGAACTCCGGGTGCCAAAATGAGCGGCGTGCCCAACGGACTGCTCGCCGTCAGACATTTTGTGATTCCCACCTCAGTGTTGCATATGACCATTGATTTCTTGCGCGAGGTCGGCGCTTCCGGGGCGGAGGGTTTCGTACTCTGGGGCGGAAAACCGGACGGCGCAATGCAGTTCCGCTATACGCGCGCGATCATCCCTGAGCAACACGCACTCAAGACGGAAGGTGGTCTACTCGTGGTTGTGGATGGAGATGCTCTCTTTAAGGTGAACAAAGATTTGTATAAACAAGGCGAGACGCTTGGCGCGCAAGTGCATAGCCACCCGACTTCAGCCTATCATTCCGATACCGATGACTTTTACCCACTGGTGACGCTCCTCGGGGCTTTGAGCGTTGTGGTGCCCGATTTTGCGCGCCACGCACCGCGCGATCTGAAAGTCTGGGCTTGGTATCGGCTCGAAGGGTACGGCCGATGGGCGCCAATTCCAAAGGATATCAGGATTACATTCGAATGAGTTTGGCGCGTTTCTATTCACGGATTGCCAACGCAGTTGGTTCCCTCGTCGGGTCTTCCGGGGACCTGACCTCCTTCTTAAGCGAGACCGCCGTTGCACTCCAGGCCGCGAGCGGTGTTCCAGACGATCCCTCGCACCATGAGGGTTTTCTTCTTGCCACTAATCTTTGCGCGAGATTTTATCCTAGGTTGCATATCGTCGGCCCAAAAGAGTTACAAGAGGAATGTGCTGCCCTCGCACTCCGCATCAATCCGCAATGCGACATCGATACTGCGTCGCATTCGTCCGCAGTAACGCTCGCCTGGGGCTGTCGCTCCACGGCGGAACGACAGGTCGTGGTTTCCCCCGTAGGTTGGAGGGTGCGTGTCGACCAACCGTCCGCTGAGGAGCTCGTACCCACCAATCTTTTCACGTCGCTCACCGCGGCTAATTTGGGGGTTGGAGAGTTGTTTCGGACTATCTTTGCGAGGTTTTTGCCGTTTGGGCGTGCGTGTTCCACTCCCGGAACTTTTCCCTTGTTAACTCTCGAAGAAACGGCAGAGGACCCGCCCGAGCTTCCGCACGGTATTCCGCTCGGACGAGTGCATCTCGCTGGTGCAGGAGCCGTCGGACAGGCAGCCCTCTATACGCTTGCCCGCTTGCCCGTCACAGGTACGCTGGTCGCGGTTGACCCCGAGTCTCTCGCTCTTTCCAATCTACAGCGTTATGTTCTGGCCTTCGACGATGACGTGGGCCGCTCGAAGTGCGCGTTAGCGGCCCGGGCTCTTTCGGGAACGAGACTCGCATTTGAAGGCGTTGAAGCGGAATGGGGCGCAGACCAACTGAATCTAGAACCCGTCGAGTGCGTTTGTACGGCTCTTGATACCGTCGCAGCTCGCATTGGTGTGCAAGTGGGACTACCGCACAGAATTTATAATGCCTGGACCCAACCGGCCGATGTCGGCTGGTCGCGCCACGAGGTGTTCGGCGAAGAACCATGCCTCGGTTGTCTCTATATCCCGTCTGGTCCGCGACCGAGCCAACACGAATTGATTGGTCGAGCTTTGCGCCAAGCCGATCTCCGGGTGCTGGCTTATTTGACGGCGAACGTGCCGGTCAATCGCCCCCTCCAACCCGAGCAACTGCCTCGACTCGTAAACCTGCCGCTCCCTCCCGATTCCGCTTCGTGGGTCGAGCGATCCATTCTTGAAGACATTGGCCAAGCTTTGCAGATGGACTCGAGCCAACTTTCGGCCTGGAATGGCAAGCAAATCTCGGACCTTTACCAGGAGGGAATCTGTGGAGGGGCGATCGTCAGTGACACAAGAGGCGATTTACCTCAAGACGTTGCTGTGCCGCTTGCTCACCAATCCGCGTTTGCTGGTGTCATGCTAGCGCTAGAGCTTGTTGTTTCAAGCACCCCAGAACTCCGGTCATTTCGGTCACCATTTGTTGAGGCTCGCTTCGATGTCCTCGCGGGATTGCCCCAAGTATTCGGCCGTCCTCGCCAGCGTACCCAGGGCTGCTTTTGCACCGATGAGTCTTACCTCGCTCGATACCGAAAGAAGTGGAACAAGAACCCGTAGGCGCGAACTTGCCTCCGACTCTTTGGCGAGTGTTTCCAAGAGCATTCATGCGCTGCGGCATGGACCGGGTCCGTAGCAAGTTTCTTCTTTGTTAGTAAGCCGTTCTTAATCTATTAGATTCAAAGATGTGATAACAGGAACAATTAAGATCCGCAGGATAAACCCGCCCCCCTAGTGCGACACTAGGCGTTTCCCCGATTATGAGCCGACTCTAGGCCGTTGCATCACGGGTCGTGGGGTGCTTGCCCACGATCCCAGGGTAGGTCGTTGTCAGAAGAGAAGAGATTCGCTCCGTTCCAAGAGATTGACATACGTCCAAGGCATTTTGTGTGAAGCTCATTACGTGTTCAATATGGTTGAAGACTCAAGGAAGTCGGGAACTCATATTTGACAGCCTAGATTCCAACCAGGAAATCTGAATGTACTACCGGAACTACTCGCCTTGGCCGATCAAGATTCGAGCTCTACGATACCGTGGATACGGATTTCATAGGGTTGCACATTGACATACTGACGGCGTCTCCGGCCGGCGAAGTCTACTTGAAGTGTTTTGCCGGTCAGCGCGAGCGCGAACTTGTCGATCACTTCGACGGAAGCGCTTAATTTGAGGTTCGCCGCAGCGATAACGCCGCTCTTGTTTACTTGGGCCGGTTGTGATGACGAAGACGTTCTGGGCAGAGATATGCTAGGGAAGCAGGAGCGAGTGCTTCCTCCCCTTTTCCCATTCTTCGAGCATTCCGGCACCGACGGTTTGGAGCGCCGGATGGTCCTTTATATAGGTTTGGATATCCTTTGACCTCGAATGCCTAACGAGTCTCCGAGGCGGTTTAGTGCCGCACTAGGCATTCTCCTGAGAGCAAGAGGGGCCATGCTACGCAGCGCGAGCTTCCTTCCACTTGAGTGACGGTAGCTGCAGGTTGCCGACTTGTTTCAGATAGGCCTCGGCGTAGGTTGCCGCTTTCAGTTTGCCCTGCTCAATTGTGTCGACAGATTCCGAAGGTGCAATCCAGTTTTTGGCGTTCACGTTGCAAACAGACGCCTGTACTCCTTGCGCATTTTGCTCAGAGAAGAGACGCAGATGTTCGGAACCGACTTTGACTTCTGCACAAACGCCTTCATCCAACATGGAAGACTCCCAAGCATATTCCGATAGATGGTTTCTGCGATGGTCGCAGGCGGTTCCTGAGCTGTCCACTCTGTTTTCCTTGTCTGTGCTCAGGCTGCAAGACTAGCGGAAATTGCGAACAGAAAAACGGGCCGGATAAAAGGTAGGAAACACCGCCCACCTTACGTACCCGGTTTTCGTGGTATGTCATCGCAGATTAGCGTGCCGGAATTGTCCATGCGATCAAAGAATTGGCCATGCATTATGCGCTGCTATCTGGGCCAGGGTGTGAATTGAGGAGCGGACAATTTCTGGTCGGGTGAGACTCTCGTGCTCTCGCTGACCTGTTGCGGAAACTGATCTCGGTTGGCCCACACGATGATGGGCCAATATTTTGGATCGCCGTAGAGCTTCAAGCTGAGCTCACGCAAATTGTGGACATCTTCGGGTCTGACGTATTCGAGACTCAGGTCCAATTCCTTCTTGTGGAAATGGTTGAAGGACTCATCTGAAAATGCCTCGCTGTAAGGCCTCCCGGAATTTGCTAGGGCGAGAAGCTCGTCGTAGCCGCGTGCACGATCAACGTTTGACACTTGAATTCGAGTCGTGCTGTCTAATCCGTTGTACTTCGAAACGCGCCAAATCTGAAGGAGGGACTTGCTTGGAAGCTCGGTTACTTCGGTTGCCTGCGAGAGAACGTAATAATGACGGTCTTTATTAATAGCTGCGATGATATGCCAGTATTTTCGATTTTCGAGCTCCTGCCGCGCGATCTCGCCGAGCGTTGCAGGCGTCTTCAGCGTGATTTCGGTATTTGTGAATCGGACGTTTTCATCTTTGCCCACAATTGTATCGATCACTTGCGCTACATCCATAGCTTCAGTTACCTTGTAGCTATTGACCGTCCACGTCTCCAGGATGTGCTCTGGGGACAATCCACTCTCCTCACGCGTGACGCTGCTTGAGTGTAGCGAGAAGACAATCAGAGCAACTCCGATCAGGCAGATGATCGTACCCGGTGCGCTATTCGTAAGCTTTGCCTTTACGCCTCTGCCCTCGACAATGAGGTCACTTTTGCCCGTGATTCCTCGGAAGAACATAAAGAGGCCAACTAGAGACAGTATGGCTCCGAAGATTTCCGCTCCGATAAGCTGAAGGAATTTGATCTTTACAGGGTCCACATTCCACCTCAGTTCGTCCAATTCAATTCCCATACTGTGCTTACGTTCTCAGCTGGAGAAGCGAAAGCTGGTTTCCAGGTTCATCACGAGAAGCCCGCAATCGTGAGCGTCTTTTTGACGAAGCCCTGGAGTTCCGTGTCGTTGATGACTTCTGTCGCCGGATTGGGGGACTCACCATGGTGATAACGCCGGGTGTAGACATTGATTGTATCCATGTCTTCGACGACTGAGGCGAGGCCGTGGGTGGGGCCTTCCTGGCGGATCTTGGTAATGATCGCGGCCAGCATGTCGGCCTCGGGGAACTGGCTCGGGTAGAGATTTCGGGAGTAGGTCTCCAGAACAGGCCGCAGCTTACCAACGATGTCGCGCGGGTCTCCTTGACCCGTGTTATAGAAATCTGCGAGAGCTTTTAGGTCTGCTTTGAAGCGCTGTTGGGTCGCCTTTTCGATGTCCCACTCATGAATGGCAGTATCTCTGATGCCGATTCTAGCGAGCTGAAGGCACCTGCGTTCCGAAGATTGCGGTGTAAGTCGTTCCCAGACCCGTTTCAGAAAGCTTTGGTCGTGCGAGAGGACAATAATCTGGGTGCAGCCTTCTCCGCATTTGCGGATTTTCTCAACGGTGTGGTCCTTGCGGAAAGCGTCTTGGCTGCTGAAGGGGTCATCGAACACAACTATCCGGCTGATCTTCTCGGGATCGTGAGCAAGCTGGGCTAAAAAAAAGGCCAATGCCAAAGTGCTTTTATCGCCTGCACTCAGGGTATTGCGAAAACTTGGCATATGAGCAGGAGTGTTGGCGTCTCCCACGTCGACCGCAGTTTCATTTATCAGAATCTGAAAGCTCGAACTCGGAACTCCACCGGGGTAGGCGTGCTTAATGCCAGTGATTCTGAAACCGGCCTGGAAATCGTCTAAAAGATCATTGATTGTCTTTTCGTAGCGGCCAATGACCTGCTGCGTATGCTCGTCCAGTTTCTGCCGGGCAGCTTCCTTTTGAGCCTCGAGTACGGTCTTTTCTTCAATAGCCTTGATGTGTGCGGAGCAAGCGGCGTTGGTCGCCGTCTGGTGACGGGCTTTGATCGACTGCAGATTGCGGAGCGAACTTTCTACCGCACTTTGGCTTACTGATCCCGATGCGCTCTTTTTTTCCGCGATAGCCGTATTGGCAGCCGCGACCGCGGCGTTATAGGTACCGACAGCTTCGCGGACAGCGGTTACTGCCGACGAGGCTGCACTGAAGGCCTGATCATTGGCAACCGGGTCAAGCGGAGCTTCGGCTTTTCGCATCAACAATCGCCGCGCTTCTTGGCTTAAAGAGCGAAGTAATTCGCCAACCGGTGTGTCGGAGGGTAACGATGGGCGGGCAATTTCGCAGTATCTGGTCCAGAATTCCGTTGTCGCGTCATTTCCTTGGATCGAACGTTCTATCTGGGCGATGGCGCGCTCTCCGAAAAGATTGTCGATTTGCGCTCGAACATCAGCGATCTGCTGTTTCAGGCTGCGATAGGCAGCGCTGAAATAAGTGTTATAAGCAGAAACAAGTTCAGATCCCGCGATTGCCTGTTCACAGAAGGGGCAAAGCTGGTCGCGGACATAGACGAGACCCTCTGCCAGCCAAGCTTCCCCTCGCGTGTGCATGCCGTGCGCCGCGATTTGCACGTTTACTCGTTGCGTAGTGGCCGCTGTCAGCCCCTCCAACGTTGTGCCTAGCAATGATTCGAGATTCTCGGGCAATATGGGGAGTGCGATGGGAGTTAGTCCCGCGCGCGAATTGAGTTGAGTCGCTTGCCGAACAGCTTCCAGCTCCCTTTGTTTAGCGTCGATTTTCGAGTCGATATCGAGATCTGCCGACAGAGAAGAAAATTCCTCGACGCTTACGCCAGCCGGCGCCATTGATTGCACGTAGGACCGTCGATCTCTGATTTCCGAGGTCTTGCTTCGTATATCGGCGTCTAGTTCATCAACTGCGCGGGCTAGATCGACGCCGCCCTTTCCAATGATCACCCTATAGAGGTTGCGGCGATGGTCCAGCCCTACGGCATCGCCCGAATAAACGTTTTGAGATATGAATGTTGAGTCGAATATTAGGAGCGACGGAAGGGTCGTATTCCAGTTTCCATTAGCGAAGGCGATGGTTCCCGTGGCCGTTAGGATGCTGACTTCCGGAGCGGAGGGACTGCCAAGCGTGCGGCGTCCGATGATGAGGGCGCCGTCGCCGTTCTGCAGGGAGCGAAGGATGTCGCAAAGCGTGCTCTTGCCACGCCCATTCTCGGCGAAAATGAGATTGTAGCGCTTGAGGGTCACGTCACCGGATGCGTTGCAATTTGAAAACCGACCGACGTTCTTGATCGCAATGAACTTTCGCAACGACACTTAGACCCTCCGCTCGCGAGGCCCTAGTTAATGTTTATAGACTTGCGCATCATAGAATACCGAAAAATTCGCCGACCTTGAAAAGAGAATTCGGTGGTGACGCCTGGCCTCCAGTCTGATCGTCCGCCACGTTTTTGTTTGGTCGGTGCGGGACACCCTTCATACTAAGTATGCGATTTACCTGCGCGAATTTGACCATGCTCGGTGCCGCAACGGGGCACACTACACAAAGAAGAATGCGGATGAGCCGGGTGTTTTTGACCACGCAAAAGCGAAAAAGCTTAGCTGAGGGTACACAGCGTAGGCCGCTCTTTGTGGCACGCATGCGGAAACGTTTTTACTCAACCAGACGCCTCCACAGAGAATTCAAGTCACAGTGTTACCCACGCGTCGGATGACTTGCCTTCGGCAACAATTAACTTGACCTTAGATACTGCATTGTATATGTAATTCACGCGATTCAGGCCTGGCACCGAATACGCAAAAGGCATTCTTGCCCGGAGACAACATGAACATCAAAATCTCTGCGATCCTCTTCGTTCTGGCATTTTCCTGCGCCGCAACCTCCCGTCCGGCCTTTGGACAGGATCAAGGAAACTGCGAAAGAGCCTTGAAACAGCTCCAACAGGGCAAGAAAACCAAGACCTTGCCTTATGTCTGCCCAAAGCAATTAGGCGCCCAGCTGCAGACCGTTCTTGCGAACATCAAAGACACGACGGCGAACGGCTACAAATTTGACAAGGCCGTACTTCACATGGAAACAGGCTCAACAACGGAGCTCGATGTTGGTCTGAACCTGGTTGTTTTCACCATCAGCTACAAAGGCAAGAAGGGTCTCACGCAAAGTCTCGATACCCAATTCAGCAGTAACGACAAGAAAGAACTGAAACAATATCTCACACAGTTGGAATCGTTCAGTGTGCTGGACATAAACCCGGCTGCAAAGACAAAACAAAAGAGTGCGGAAGACAGATTAAGAGACGCTCTCAACGATGCCGTAGAGATTGCGTCACAGGTCACCGTCCTGCCCAACACTTCCGTCGTCGCCAAAATCCAGTTCAGTGTCTCCAATGAGGTGGATGCCGGCGTCAGCTTCATCATTTACGGTAGTTCTAAAGCGTCTGCTGGCCTTAACTTCACCAAAGCCAGCGTCAACTCGATCGAAATCACACTGAAAAAAGATCGGACGTGAAGCTCGGAAATCGTAGTTGAAGACACCTGGAAGGAGCTTCCTCTGTGCCGACAAAGCGCAAAAGTTCCGCTCGACGTCCCGCCAAAGCGCGAAGAAAGTTAGCAGCGCAAACGAAGCGCCCCGCTCGCCCCCAGTTACGAGTGGCGGAGGTATATCGGGCGCGGCAAAGGATGCGCGGGAAGATTGCGAAAGATCGCGCAAACAACTACAGGAAGTTCTTGAATGAGATCAAAAACCCGACGGAGCCTCCCGGACCAGAAATGGCTCTGCGCTCCCTGGTCCTCGCGCCAGGCAAACAGAACCTGCGCATTCTCGCAGAGGGGGATTCCTGGTTTGAGTATCCATTGCCCATCACCCATGGGGACGGGGTCATCTATCAGCTCCAGAAACTGTTGGGCTACGGAATCGGAAACATGGCCCACCATGGGCTAGAAGCCGAACAAATGCTCGGTCTCTCGATGCGCCAAGAGATCATCTCTCGGCTCACCGATCCGCAAGTGAAATTTGATGCCCTGCTGTTTTCAGGTGGAGGCAACGATATCGCCGGTGATCAGTTCTGCATTTGGCTCAAGGATGCCCCGCCGCCGGTTCCACCGCCCGAGATGATCAATACCAATGCCCTAGCGGCGGCGTTGGCCATCCTCGAGGCCGAGTTCCGGGAGCTGATTGATATCCGCAATCAATACAGCCGGCAGACGGTGATTTTTGTGAACCAGTACGATTTCCCTCCGATTACCGGTCTAGGTGTGTGCGGAGCCGGCCCCTGGTTACAGCCCTCACTCGATTATGCTTATAAGCACACGGGAGTCACAAAACCCGACCCCAAAGAAGAGTTTGTCGTGGTGAAGACCATTATGCAGTCGTTTAGCACCATGCTGAACCGCGTGGCTGCAGATCCAAACGTTCAGAGATTTGTCGTCGTACCCACCCAGGGAACGCTGGACCCCAATGCTTCGGATTGGCAGAACGAAATCCATCCCTCTTCGGCGGGCTTTCGGAAGATTGCCCAAAAGTTCCAGACCGCCTTAGCCTCGGTCTTTCCCTGAGGAAGACCGTTCACTGGCCTGAATTCCTTTGACCAACCAGGGCGGCTGTTATATGCATGTACCGTCTCAAGTTGGTTTACGTCCGGACAGATAAAAGGTACGGAGGGATCGCAATGGCAAAGCCGGCCAGCAAGCGCGGGAAGAAGCACACGAAGAAAGCCGCCGGTAAACCCCTGAGTAAGGCCCAGATCGTGTCGCATTTGGCCGAACGCGTCGGCAGCTCGAAGAAATCTGTCGCTCAATTCTTTGACGAGCTCCACAAGCTCGCAGTGAAGGAAGCCAAGGGCGGCGCAGGCAAGTTCGTCATTCCCGGAATAGGACGCATCGTCAAAGCACACCGCAAGGCGCGGATGGGTCGCAACCCCCAGACCGGCGAGGCGATCAAACTCAAGGCCAAAACCGTGGTAAGGATGCGTCCGGCGAAAGCAATGAAAGACGCGGTACTGAAGGGGAATGGTTGGCCAGACTAGCCGCGGCCTCAAGCGCAACAACCTGACATGCCAGAGGATGAACCAAAGGAGGCGAAGGTGCTATCCGAGTTGGACTTCGGAACGTACATTGCGTTTTTTCTGCCCGGTGTGCTCGGCCTCTATGCGTTGATTCCTTTTTCCAAACGGGTTGCTGAGCTGTTTACGCAGGTCGTGACGAAAGACACTACGGTCGGCGCTTCGTTTCTGTTGCTGGTTGGCGGATTGGTCGTCGGGACCGTCATTTCGGGCCTTCGTGCCGTTTGGCTGGATGGTCTCCTAATCTGGCACAAACCCAAATTCAATTTCCGAAGCCTTGCCGCCAAGGATACTCGAGCCGCCTATAAGGACGCGATTGCCAACACATACAGGTTTTATCAGTTCTACGGAAATATGTTTCTGGCGCTAGGCTTCTACGTCGTCGTTCGTTATGCGCTGGTGGGCGTCGACTATCGCGGGGAGAAACAGCTCGCGGGGTTGGATGCGATCGTCCTGGTAGGCTTGCTCCTCCAGGCAAGAAAGTCGTTGAAGAGCACCTACGATGTCTTAGGACAAATTCTCGGTGTCGAGCCACCGGGATTAAGCGTGGTCAGCGGCGGTCTGCCGAACGGCAAGGTAGGCCAAAGTTACAAACTACCTTTGCAGGCCAAAGGCGGACCGCCCTTCAAGTGGACGCTAACCGCCGGAAGCGCGCTACCGAACGGGATGACCCTCGATCCCTGCGGCGGCCTCAGCGGTGTCCCCGCGGCGGAAGGGACCGCGACGTTCACACTGCGAGTCGAGGACGCCTCGGGTGCGTCCCAGTCCAAAGAGTTCTCCCTCACGATCGATAAATAAACAAATAGAAGCCTTCTTACCCACAAGACATTGATCATTCGGATATCAACCCGGCTCGGGTAGTTTGGACTGTGAGGAAATCAAAGAGCGACGGATCGGCCCATACCTGTGACATCGTAACTCAACGGACTGGGACAGGTGGAATCGTATAGCCGAGCTGCTTTTCCGTCATAGTTGCCTTCACTCGGTCCACTTCATATTGCCCCGTGTATTGGACGTTCGAGGCCGCATACGTGCCGGAATAACCGATCTGGCGCAGCACGATTCTCTTGCAGATATCATGAAGATGGCGCGCAAATTCGAACCATGCCAGTAAGCCCCCGGAATGCTTGACGGGAATGGCTGCCGAATGAATGACTTGGCCGCGCACAAAAGAAAGGAGTCCTTCCCACGTAAGATTGCGGCCTAGTTTGTGGTAGTAGGCATTCATCGCGTCAGCGTCGAAAAGGTCGAATTGCCGCAAGAGGTCGCTAACGGCTAGGCCAAAATCGCGTTCTTCCAGGGCGACGTTGGCTTGTCGGCTGATGATCTTGCTGAAGACTGGCAATTGGTTGAGTTTCAGATCCGCGTCCGCCTGCTTGCGAAGCTGTTTCAGCTCCTCGCGGGATTGTTCGAGTATCTTCTCGACCGCCGCCGCATTCTGAGAATCGAGCCTCGTGATGAGTACCTGATGAGTGAGACGGTGAATCTTGCACAGAGCATCGAGCGCCTTCACGAGGTCCGCGATGCTCTCGTCCACGGTCGCGCTGCCGGGCGCTCCGCTGCGAATCAGATTGAGCGGTGGAATGAGCGTGTGTCGCTGTTCAGGAGCTAGAGAAAAAAAGCGATCGAGAAAGGCAGCGATTCCGGAGCCAGGGCGAGACGTATCGTATCTGCCGAACGCGGGGAAACCGTTGTCCTGCTGGGATGCTCCGAATCGAAGATGAAACCTCCGCTGTAGCTGGCCAGCGAAAGTCCGCAGGTCGATCCACGGAGCACGAATATTGCTGCCGGCCGCAAAGCTGAGACCGGTAATCAGCCCGTCCGGCAAGAGCTCCTGAATATCCGAGACCGTTTTAACGGGCTTGCCAGCAATCTCGCCGAACGCGACGGCCGCGTATACACTCGGTTGGTCTTCGCTGGATGGAAGTATATAAAGCCCGCAGGGGGCGCCGTTGGCCCTGAATGAAATGTAGGGCAGGTGGTCGCTGACGGAAGACGCCGTCTCTGCACCAGAAAACGAACCCAAATCGCCGACCAGAGGAACGCACCAGATTTCAGGGTCCACTGCGGAAGACCGGACGAACTCGAGCTCGTTGGGCACCACGGTGATTGAGTTATCACGGCTTATGGGCCATTGGAGATGTCTGTGGCCCATGAGCGCGCGCGGGGCTCGAAAGACACCGTTCGGGAGCTTCACTTCGACGCCGGTGATCTTCTGCGTCCCCCGATCGCGAAATACGGTTCCGCCTTTCTCGCCGGGTTCTGGGGTTTCGCCGCCGAGGAAAGGGAATAGGAAATCGTGGTACTCGGGAGGAATTAGGTACTCTTCGATTTGGATTTGGAAACTCACATGGCCGTCGGGCAAAACTTTCGCCGTCGTTGGACCTTTTATTTCCCCATCCGGGTTCTCGAACGAAACACGTCCAACGCCCGTTGAGACTCCGTTCGAAGGGATGCATTCCTGCAGGTTCCAGGGGCTGGTCATTGAGGCTTGAGGATGGACGCGCCGGCTTTGCATTTTCGTTTTTAGGCTTTCGATCGGTTTGGGTTGAGGACGATTTAGAAGGTTCCTAAGGAAGTATACCCGAGCCCGAAACAATCATTTTCACCTTGCCAAGCTGGGACAACATGGCTCTTCCGCAGGAATACTCAAACGGAGGCAGATGCCGGGCGTGGAAGCTAAAGTCGCGGACGACGGAAAGCTGTTCTGATCGAGGGTGAAAACGGGAGATGCGCGCTTCAAATCTTTACGTCGCGTGAACCAGTTTCAAGTCGAACGGGTCGGTAACGGAACGCCGACTCAGCTCGGCAAGCAGTCGAAGCCGAGACGATGATTAGTTCCGGTGGGGGAGACGATACAGAGTGCCCGGGTTGTGGGGCGTTGGGCGCGTGGCTTTAGTGGGCGCTTCGGAAAAGAATCGTCCGAGACCTGACGAAGGGACTTCCTGATAGCGCTCCTGCTTGCATTGACAGAACGCGGGGAAATTCTGTGGAGTGTTCGCGTGCGCTTTGCTACTTATTGCTGACAGTGACTCCGCGCCTGGCTTCCACGGGCGCCTTCAGTTCGGGCCTCAACAGGAGGAGGAGCGCGCCCACCTGCTTGTGCTGCGTGACCGCCCACAGGAAAAGTTCTCTGCAGAATGGTGCCATTTTGTGAAACCCCTCTTCGACAGCCGCCGCTTTCAACGCATCGGCTATCTCCGTGGGGATGCGGAAGGAGATTTGTGTGGTGTGGTCCATGGTGCTGCAGTCTACACCGGGCGCGCCCGTCACTCCAAGCGCGCATCTACCACAGCGGTCTGGTGAATGTGACCGAAAGCATGTTGTGATCCCGCAGCGCAATCCCGCATGAAAATCGCTTTTCGCGCCGAACGCACGCAACACGCTTGCCGAATCTCTTCGGGCACATCGCCGGTTACAAGCGTGAACTTTATGCCGCGCACCATCGCCGAAAAAGCCGGGTAGACTCCGCCTTTCATCGGGCTTGGCGCGAACACAAGTCCCTGCGATCCGTAGTCGGTGCAGACGGTCGTAAGCAAAACGATCCCATCCGGGAAAGGTCCTTCGCCCCTCAGATAGAGTCGGATCGGTTCGGCAAATGCGCCGAGATCGATGGAAGTTGTTTGCAGTCCCAGCGTTCTCCAAGTGTGCGCGCTCGCCCGCCAAAATATGCCCAGCGCGAAATGGGCTAACCGCTCGGTCGAAACGCCGATGTCTGTTCCTGAGAACTCCAGGCCGTTGAGAGTCCGCCCCATTGGCATTGCCAAGTTCATGCGCTCCAAGAGCCGGAAGCGATCCTTTCGGTTTATCCATTGATGTGCGTAGCTTTCATTCGCCCCCAGGATGTCCTCGCACGCGGGGCACAGCAGGTGTGCCCATAGCTGCCTCGTTGTGATCTGCACGCGCTCCGGCGTCATAAGTACGGCTTCGCCATTCTCTTGGCTCAGAAGGTGCAGCGCACGTCCGAGATAGTGGCTCTTTTCCAGTTCGCTCTGTTGCAAGCAGAGCGGGCACTGTCCAAACACGGGCTTACCCATAATTTGTCCTTGGACTACTTGGCCCCGAATCCGAGGGGAGCCTTCGGCAATTCCGAAAGTAATTCTGCGCCTGAACTCCGCAGGCAAATTCTTATATAGCCGGTGTCGGAACGATTGAAGAAAAACGAATCCGCATCGGGCCATTCGCTGATCGGCCGTTCGCGGCGTCCATCCCACGCAACGAGACTGATAAACCCTTCGGACGCGAGTTGCGTCAACTGTTCGCAGACGTGACTGTCAGGGATTCCGTACTCAGCCGCCAGTGAAGATACGCGAACATGGATCGGGTGGCCGCTGCTGGCGGTCACTGCGGCTTTCTCTAGGATCGCTCTCCGTGAGGTTTCGTACTTGTTCATGGCCTATGCTCCACCCTTCTTCCCCTGCCAGTTCCCAGGCGGGCAAAGGATTGCTACTCGCTTCCCGCGCGTTTGGATTACCACGGTCTCGCCGCCGTATTGCACTCGCGCCAAATAATCCCCCATCTTCGACCGGAACTCGCTTGGCGTAACTCGCTTGCCTGGAATCCTTGAGACTGCGTCTGTCTGCATTTCATCCCTCCTCGGAAGCGCCATATTGAAACAATTGCCATTATGGCCTATCGTGACGAGTTGTCAAGTGGGCTGTTATGGACGAAACGACCAAAAAGGGAAACGGCCCGACGGCGAGCCATAGTTCGGGAAACGGATTGGACTATGCGGCTACCACTCAGCGGATTGAACTCTGCAGCAGATCATGGCAGCAGGAATTAGCCGGGAGTATCAGCATGAGGAGGATAGACAACGTAGTAATCGATCCGCCGAGTGATAATCATCTGCCACAGTCCGACAGCGAAGGGTAAGAGGCTGCCGATCATCATCCATGTCCCATACCTGATACCCCACAGACCGCAGCTCGATAGAATGCCGCAGCCTGCGTGCAATCCGCCAAACGCTAACAACACTTCGCCAAGCGTCAGAAGTAGTAGAACCGTGGATGCGCGAAATTCGACGTGTTGGCGCGCGCGGTCAGAGGTCTCCGGGATGTGGAGGGACTTGTAAGCGTACTCTCCAAGGTCCTTGAGATAGTTAAACGCAGCGCCCTTCTCTGGTGCAGGCCCCTTGCTTCTCCTCCGATACAAAACATAATCGACAAGTTGGTGCAGAGCGTATCGGTTCAGGGCGAACCAGGTATTCCCTACCACCACGGAGATGATCGCAAGAAGCAATAGATGTTGCCATGAATCCAGTTTCACCCAGCAGAACCATTCAGGGTGAGCAAGTCTTGCACCTCCGATTACGAGGGCACCCGGCAGCATGTGCCGGTAGATGCTGCCAAGGTGCTGGGCAATTTCGGTTACCCAACCTGACCCGTTTGGTTTTGGTTCGTCACTCATTCATTTGCCGAACATCCGAACTTGCACTGGGCCGGTCGCGCTGGCCGCTAATCTTTCCTACTGATTAAACCGCCAGCGTCATAGATGTTTGGGGTACTCGAAGTGCGTGCCAATCGCCTCGTGGTAATCGTAGCGGAGGTCATGGTTGGTCTTGTCCGCAAATTCTTTGAAATCGTCAAGGAATCGCACCCATCGCTCGCGGAACTGCTTCGTCCTTTCCTGATAATGCTCCCAGGCTTGAGGCTGTAGCCGCTGTCCAAGAGGTGGGTTTCCATTAAGCCGCCGAAGTGGATCAAGAACGTAATCCCGATTGTAAGAACAGATCATTTGATGAAGTTCTGTCAGGGCGAGATGGAAGGCGGTATTCGTTCTTGCGGGCTTCTCCAAATGGCGCATGTAGATCAGACCGTAGTACTCGTTGAGGTAGTTCGGCCCGCCTATTTTGGACACTTCGTCAGGGTTCCGGCTGCAGATTTCGGAGATGATGTTACGCAGGTTGAGTGTGTCATTTTCGTTCAGGAAAGTCCCGAACCTCTTCTCAACCCGCAAGAATTCTTGCCATGACCTGCGCGCGACACGATTGCGACGCAAATTCTGTAGGTAGTTGCGAGTGCGCGTTGCTAGGGGTTGGTAAAACGCTGATATGATGACAAAGAGGGCGATCGCCACCAACATAAACGCGAGCAGTTTGTGCCCCTTCCATTGCGTAATGAGAGACGCAACGGCGACAAGGGCTGCGACCACCGAACTGATAACTTGCCAGGGGTTCGGGGGTGTCGGCTTATCTGGCGGCTCAAAGTCCAGACTCGCACCCTCCATGGTGTATCTGTGGTTCAGCATCTTGCACGTCATTATACGCGCAATCGACAGGCCGAGACGAAAGCCCGCGCCATAGGCGCGGCTTTAAGTTGATCGAACAACATGGCGCAAATCATCTATCAGTATCAAGACAACTCTGCTCTGCGCGATCCTCCCGAGGAGGCTCCAATTCCCCAAGATGGAGACGTGATAGAGCGCAATGGGCAGGAGTGGGTAGTGGATGGGGTGGCGGTCATCAACACGCACACTCCTTCCGGTACGGCTACCACAGAGTACGTTGTGAATTTGGTCCCACCGGGTCAGGACGAGATGGAGAGCTACGAGGTTACATAGGCCAAGGAAAATGGTCCGACTGCGCGCTGTGATAGAATCTGCTTGAGGATGGCCACATGGCAAAGGAAGAAATTGGCTTCAAGCACGGCATACCGGAAAATCCAGACAAGACCTGGGAGAAACAGGTAAACGGTCAGACCTTTACCTTCAAGAAAGCCTTGGAGCGAAAGGGACTGTTTTTGTATGGTTGCCAGTGTCGGGGTGCCGATGGGCCCATTACGACCGCATCAAAAACGGGCTTCTACAGCGAGCAAGACCTGACGCCTGAAGAGGTCGAGCAACTGCCGCAGTTCGCACACTTCATTCAGGGCTATTTACCAGCTCGCGCCCTGCGAGCGAGTGTTAAGCCGTAAACCTCGCGCTGACACATTGCACGGTACTTGATTTTTGTTATAGCCTCGCGGCCATGCGAAATCTCTTCGCAATCCTGCTTCTCTCTGTCTCGCTACAACAAGCCTCACCGCCTCCAAGTGGCGGCAAGCAACAAGAACCAACGCAGAAAAAACATGAGCCGGGCAGCGTGTCGCCAGCACGACTCCCTGTAAACGATCCAGGTTGCCCCTGCAAACAGGAAAACAGCTCCAAATCCGAGACGGAGCCGCGGCCACAAAAACCGGCGTGGTGGGATGTTGCTTGGTCCACTTGGGCGCTCGTAATCGTCGGCGCAATTGCTGCTTGGATCGCCGTTCGCACACTCACAGACATCAAGAAACAAACCCGAAATACTGCGATAGCTGCTGAGGCCGCGGCGAGAAATGCGGAAGCGGTCGTTAATGCTGAACGAGCATGGATAATGACCACCATCGACAATGCGGATCACGTCCGTATCCAAGACACGGAAAATTTACAGGCCGGAGAATTCACAAGCGTTGTGCACCTGACTTTGAACTACAAAAACGTCGGAAGGATTCCCTGCTGGGTCACAGATAAGGCCGTTTGGTTCCGCATAATCGAAAGCATCCCAAACGATCCCGTCTTCGACACTCCTACGCAGCGCTTCGCTGAGACTGAGCCATTGGTACAGGGAGAACCTCAGTTCGTTCATCTGTCTCAACTTACCTGCAAGGGAGTCCATGTAATGGTTCTCTCCGGTGAGGGCAAAGGTGGGAACGTCCCTATCGTTTACGGCTATATACGATACCGAGACCCCTTTGGCTCCAATCGAGAAACTCGATTCGGTTACATGGTCAAGGGCCATCGGTGGTTGCGTATCCCCTCGGAGAACTACAACAGAAATACTTAGTGCCATTCCCGCCACAGCCACGACCAGCGATCATCGGGCAAAACACCAGACGCTCAATTCCATCTCCGTAGAAAGACAAGGCCCCGACCTGCAGATCGGAGCCATGCGGCGGGAGGACGGCTGCCTTAGAAAACTGCCGCTTCACTTTGAGAACAAATTGAGCACAAAACGCAGATTCGTCTGAACCCTTATAGGTGTCACAGGTTCAACGGGATGGGGACGCACCTGTCTCGTGAGCAGGCGTTCTAGGTGTGCAATCAGTTACAACGGTCTGTGCAACTGTTGCGTTCCGGAGTGCAACGGTGTTTGAAACCGTTGTGAATGCGTCCCGCCTTCGTCCGCAATGGCCTGTGTATGTGGTGCGGCATCCACGGTCGGGGCCTGGACCCTGATATTTATTCTCTGACACCAAAGCGTTCTCGATATTCTTTCGGAGTCGTTTTCATTTGCTGGACGAATGCTCTACGCAGTGCTTGTTCGTCGCGAAAACCGGTAACGCGTGCGATCTCCTTAAGCGATAGACTGCGAGATTCCAGGTGTTGTCGGGCAGCCTCCACCCGAAGTGATCGAACCCATCGGGCCGGCGTGGTGCCGAAGTTCCCCTCAAACTGACGAGCAAAAGTCCGCGGGCTCATGGCGACAAACGCCGCCAGTGTGTTTACATCCAGTTTGTGCGTAAGGTGCGATTCAGCATGAGCCGGAAGGTCGCGCATACGCGCGTCGCTCATCGTTGCTTGTTGGGCGAGCAAATTGCTGTATTGCGCCTGACTGCCGGGCCGTCGCAGGAACAGGACGAGCTCGCGAGCGACCAATGCGGCCACCTCGTGGCCCAGGTCCTCTTCGACGAGTGCGAGAGCCAGATCAATGCCGGCACTGACTCCTGCCGTGGTGTAGAACTTTCCATCTTTGATAAAGATCGGGTCTCGCTCGACCTGCAAATGCTTGTACCGCTTAATTAGAAAATCAAGATATCGCCAGTGTGTTGTTACCCTTCGCCCGTCGAGTACTCCTGCGGCAGCAAGGATGAATGCACCGGTGCAGACGGAAGCAACGCGCCGGACATGAGACGCCCGCTTGCGCAGCCACTGTAGCAGCTCCGCTGATTGGTGCTCGAGAGAGCCCTCGCCTCCGATTACGATCAGCGTGTCGATCGGGCCGGCGTACTGGTCGAATTTGCAGGCATTGGCGATTGTAATGCCCATCGTGCTTCGAACTGAGCTGCCCGACGTCGTGGACAAGATTTGCAGAATGTAATTGTGCTTACCTTTTATCGATGGGGTGGAGAAAACAGCCGCGGGACCAGTCAAATCGAGCAGCTCGAAAGGCGAAGCCGTCAGAAAGGCAATGACACGCAGAGGGCTCGGCATAATTACGCTCAGTATGGCAGAAAATGTCCCCGATATGCCAATCCTGCCACTTCGCGCAAGCAGACCTCATTTGGACGGGTTCGGTTCCGGAGGCCGGGCCAGGTCGATCAGATCCGTCGGACTGTGGAGGTACCAACCGAGAGGGCGGGCCTATCTTAGATACCGGAGGCGGAGAGCGTGCGGAAGGTAATGGAATATCGCAGTGCGTCGAGTGGCGGAATACTGTGTTCCCAATCCGTCCGAGCTTCCCCGGAGAGGACGTAGATGGAGCGAGGCTGCAAGGTGCGTGAAGTCCTTATCCAGTTTTCACCGTGGGGTCTCCGAAAGCGCATCGTCGCAGGAGTCAGGAGCGACACGCCAACGACGATTCCAAATTGCGGTTTGTCCTTGTGCCATCCGATTCCGGCGCCGGCACGATACTCATTAACCCCCACTTGTCGAAAGGCGTCCTTCTCACAGCCCGCGAAGTGTGCGGCCCGGCTGAGGAGATCGTCGAGAAACGAGGGCATATCATCTGCTTTTTCGACAGACCGACGGCTGAAGTCATACTTCAGTCCAAAATTGAGTACTCTCCGATTCCCAAAGTAGCCGTGAAATTCAAAAGGCTTCAGGGCGAGTTTCTCGAGCTCAGCTGCTAAAGCCACTTCTTCGCCTTCACCGATGATCTGCTCTCGGTACCGAAAGCCGCGAGGCTCACCTTCAAGAAGCCCCTGCTGCATCTCCATAAACAGTGTGCGTTGCCCGCCCATCGCATCCTTTCTTGTGGTTAGAGTCAGCACGCGAACAATAGTGACATGGGGGAAAGAGAGCAGAAGGCTGCCCGAGGCACCGGACGAATCACTCGTAGCAAAAGATAGAGTTTCTCCGGAGGGCCGACTGTTGCTGTTGGGATCAAGCATTCGCTCCCGAAGTTGCTGCGTCGACCGAACGCAGCGCGGCAAGTGTGGAGTTCGGTCGAGCGGAAAGCCGGTTTCTGTGATCGGCAAGGTAGCGGTGAATATCCGAGACGACGACGGAACCCTCGCCAACCGCTGATGCTACGCGCTTGACGGAGTTTGCACGCACATCTCCGACCGCGAAGATGCCAGGCATACTGGTCGCGTAGGGGGTTTGATCGAAGGCATCCACGCCTCCCGTTCGGATAAAGCCCTTTTTGTCGAGTCGGATTGTGCCGAACAGCCAGCCTGTGTTGGGCTCAGCGCCGATCATCACGAAGACGGAGGAGAGGTCCTTCACCGTACGCTTGCCGGTAATCAAGTTGACCCAGCTCACTGTCTCAAGGGATCGGTCCCCATCCAGTGCGACAATCTCAGATTCCGTGTAGACGGTTATATGGCTGGAGTTTTCTATACGGGAAATTAAATATTGCGACATCGTTGCCGCGAACGAGGATCGACGCACAAGGTGGTGGACATGTTTTGCGATACCTGAGAGAAACAATGATGCCTGCCCGGCGGAGTTGCCGCCACCCACCACGACAACCTCCTGGTCCCGACATAACACCGACTCCATCGCGGTAGCAGCGTAGTGAAGTCCACGGTTTTCGTACTTCACGTAGTTTTCGACATCGAGCTTGCGGTACTGAGCGCCCGATGCGACGACCACTGCACGCGCACATACGGGGATACCGCCCTGGAGCGTTAGTTTATGAATCCCGTCCACTTGCTCGATGGTTATAACTTCTCGCGAAATCGCAAAGTGTACGCCGAATTTCAATGCCTGCAGATGTGCGCGAGTTGCCAACTGTTGGCCGCTGATGCCGGCGGGGAAACCCAAATAATTTTCTATCTTCGAACTAGCGCCTGCCTGCCCTCCTGGCGCCATCCCTTCGATGACTGTCGTGCAGAGTCCTTCGGAGGCCGCATAAACTGCGGCCGCGAGTCCTGCGGGACCTCCTCCGACAACAGCCACATCGCAGATCATTTCGGGATCCGGCAATTCCGTGATGCCCAACTCATCTGCCAGCTCAGGGATGGAAGGGCGCCGGGTTATTCGCCCGTCAGAGAGAGTTATTGCCGGTAAGCGAGCGCTGTCGTTATCGGGTTCCTCTGCGAGTACATCTACGATTCTGTGGGGATAGTTGTTGCGCACCAAGAACCGCTGAAGAAGCATCATCTGAGGATCGCCGGGTCTGCCTTTCAGAAGCACTCCGCCCGACCCCGCTTTGACAATTCCAATCCGGCGCCAGATGCAGGCTGCGACAATCACATTGGCTATATCTCCCTCCGCGCGCATCAAGCGCCTGAGTTGTGTGCGTGATATGCGCAGTAGGGTGCTCGGAACCAGCGTTCGTGCTTCGACCACTGCACCCTGGGAGTTGAGAAGATTGAATTCTCCGGTGAAGTTATTTTTGCGATGGCGGGTATAGATGTTGGGTTGGCTCTCCGCTGAAGGAAGAATGATGTCGATCTCACCTTCCAGGACAACAAACATATCTGTCATGCGGTCGCCCAGGGTATAGAGAGTCGCATCAGCGGGAAATGACTCCTCTATTCCATAGCTCCGAAGCCTCGCGATCATGTCTTCGGTCAATTCCGGGAAGGCCAGCTCCGAACGAAAATCGGGGCCGAGCGACTTCAGAAAAGTTTCTGCGATCGTGGCAATAGCGTCACCGCGTGCGATTTGATCTTCAGGGTTGGTCATATCGGATTTCCTTATGCGAACGATGTCCACACAACAACGATTCTGCCAGCATCAGCCGATGACTCCGAAGCAAAAACCACTCGCGTCGGTGAATCTGGCAGGATTTGCGCCAAATTTGGCACCTTCTAGAGTTCGGCGCCATCCATACTCTGCTCGAAGAGGTTGCTAGGCTGCCCCAAATGCAAGCATGGGGTGCCAGCGTCGGAAGTGAATCCTCTTCAGTTAGGAATCCAAGGACTATGGCAAAAACGATTCTCGTAACGGGTGCATCTAGCGGCTTCGGTCGTCTCACTGCTGAAATGCTTTCAAAGTCGGGGCACAAAGTATTCGCAGGGTTTCGTTCAGCGGAAGGCGCGAGGAAGCAAATCGCGGACGAACTCAAGGCGAAGAATATCGAGATCCTCAAGGTCGATGTCACCGACCAGGCCAGCGTCGATAAGGCGATAGTGCAGCTTCTCGAAAAGTCGGGCGACAAGCTCGATGTCGTGGTTAACAACGCAGGCATGGCGTCGGCAGGGCTTTCCGAGGCCTTCACAGCGGAGCAAGTTCGCGATTTGTTCGAGGTGAATGTGTTTGGCGTCCAGAGAGTTATGCGTGCGACGCTGCCCGTGTTGCGGGCGAAGCGCGCAGGCCTTGTGATCAACGTGGGATCCATTCTGGGCCGGGTAACTCTGCCGTTCTTCGGGTTGTATGGAGCTTCGAAGTACGCAGTCGAGGCGATGACCGACAGCTATCGCTATGAGCTTTCTCAGTTGGGGGTGGATGTCGTGCTTGTCCAGCCAAGCGCCTACCCCACGAACATGTATGCTGCGGCGCAAAAGCCAACTAACGGGGGACTTGTTAAGTCGTACGGGGCGACCGGCGAGGGACCCGGCAAGATTCTCAAGACTTTCATGACGCTCTTTCAAGGCGAGAACGCTCCGAACCCGCAGGATGTCGCGACAGCGATCGACAAAATCGTGGCCACGCCCGCGGGCAGCCGTCCCGAGCGCGTGGTAGTCGGCTTGCCGTTTGGATCGGATGCCGTCAACACCGCGGTTGCTCCGGTCCAGCGCGGTGTGATCGAGAGTCTGGGGCTGGGGGATCTCACCAAACTGAAGATCTCTTAATACAAACAGTTCTCGCGTGATGTTCGTGGACGAACCTGGAGGTTTCGACCGAAACGTAGTCGGTCGTTTTCGCTTCTGTGCTCAGACAAACACTTAGATATAGCGAAGTAGAAAAGGAAAGTTTGCAATGAATGGGACGAAAACCAATCAGTTATTCAGCCCTGTTGAAATCGGCTCGACTCGCCTGAAACATCGAGTCGTGATGGCTCCTCTTACGCGCTCACGCTCCAGGCAGCCGGACGGTATCCCGAGCGATCTCATGCTGGAATACTACTCTCAGCGAGCGTCGGACGGTGGGCTCATCATTGCTGAGGCCGCACAACTCAGCATCCCGAGTCGCGGATGGCATGGCGCGCCCGGAATGTACTCCGCGGCGCACGTCGACGGGTGGAAAAAGATCGTCGACGTCGTCCACGCAAAGGGTGGGCGTATCTTCGCGCAACTGTGGCATCCAGGGCGCTACTCTCACGTCACGCTCACGGAGGGAGCGACGCCCGTTTCGTCTTCCGTGGATCCCGGATACTGGGAAGACCCGTCGCGCTTCGTGTCTACTCCTATGGGTTGGATACAGCCTTCGCCTCATCGTGCTCTCGAAAAATCTGAGATTCCCCACATCTTGAATGAGTTTGGTAAAGCCGTCGAGCATGCGAAGGCAGCGGGCTTCGATGGCGTGGAAGTGCATGCAGGGAACGGTTATCTGATTGACCAGTTCCTTCAAGATGGCAGCAACAAACGAACCGACGAGTATGGGGGCTCGATTGAAAACCGCTGCCGTCTTCTTTTTGAAGTGGTTGGGGCAATGGTTTCTGCCTGGGCGAACGACCGCATCAGCGTCCGAATAACGCCAAGCGGTACGTTCAACGCGATGTCCGACTCCAACCCGGAAGCGCTGCATGCTCATGTCGTTAAAGGCTTGAACCGGTTTGGACTTGCCTATCTGCATATCATCGAACCGCGGATGAGCGGGTCTCTCATGATCAAAGAAAATCAGTCTCCCGTGGCCTCGCAGCGGGCACGAAGGATCTTCAGGGGGAAGATCATCGCTAACGGCGGATTTGAACCGGACACGGGTGCGGCCGCTGTTGCGCAGGGCGACGCCGACGCAATCGCATTCGGTCGTTACTTCGTTTCAAACCCTGACCTTCCAAGGAGGATTCGCGAGGGCCTTCCTCTGGCGGCTTATGACCGGGATACGTTCTATACCTTCGACGCGAAGGGCTACACGGACTATCCGTTTTACAGCGGCGCAGCCGCAGCCTGAGCCCTGCTGGTTTTCGTGACGACCTAGATCGCCGGCCAATAAGGAATCTTTGAATACAAGTGAGGGACCTTGAACGAAACATCGACAGCATTAGAGCCTCAGTCCAGCCCGCCTTCCACCAAGCGCAGTGGCACGTTTTGGGTGCGCGGCGCGGTCGTTACGCTGGTTGTAATAGCCGGCGCGATTCTCCTCGGCCCACGCCTTACGACCAAATCTAGTGGTCACGCGGTTGCTCCGCCCCCACTCACTGTCGACGTCAGCGTACCGGTCGAACGGAAGATCGGAACGAGACTGGAGTTCTTGGGCCAATTCTCGGCAGTGGAACGCGTTGAATTGCGGGCGCAGGTCGGCGGCACGCTCACTCAAATTGGCTTTAAGGACGGCGATGTCGTTCGCAAAGGCGACCTGTTGTTCGAGATCGATCCCACGCCATATGAAATCAAATTGAGCGAAGCCAAGGCGCAATTGGAGAGTTCGCATTCTCGTTTGGATCTCGCATCTCGCGAACTATTGCGCGCGGAAACACTCAAGCAAACCGATGCCGGGTCCATCCAAAACGTTGATCAGCGAGCTGCTGAAAAACGAACGGCCCAAGCAGCCGTGAGCGAAGCGGAGGCTCTTGTCCGCGACGCACAGTTCGACCTAGTTCACTGTCGCATCACGGCGCCGTTTACCGGACGCATGGGCTCGCATCTCGTCTCGGTCGGGAATCTCGTGTCCGGAAGTCGAGCGGGCAACAGTCCCACGACCTTGCTGGCAACACTCGTCTCGCTCAACCCAATCTATTTGAACTTTGACATGAGCGAAGCTGACTACATGGCTTTTCTGCGGGAGCGAAAGCAACAGAAAGGCTCTCTCGCTGACCGAGTCGAGGTCTCCTTGAGCGACGAGACCACTTTTGATCGACAGGGAACACTCAACTTCGTCGATAACGCGCTTGATCGCTCCAGCGGGACCATTCATGCACGCGCCACGATGCCGAATGGCGACCTCCTATTGACTCCCGGCGGGTTCGCGCGCGTCCGACTGGCGCTGTCGACCCCCGCGTCGGTCCTGCTCGTTCCGGATGATTCCGTAGTGGCGGATCAATCGGACCACATTGTCTTAACAGTCGGGCCGAACAATGTCGTGGCTGCAAAGAAAGTTCAGTTGGGCGATCTTCGCTATGGCTTGCGGGTGATTCGCTGGGGCCTGGAGCCTTCCGACAAAGTGATCATCGGCGGCATCCCGATGGCCGCGCCAGGATCGAGAGTGTCACCGCACGATGGATCGATTCAACTCGGAGCTGATGAGGGAAGGAACCAAGTTAAGCCATGAAGCTAACACATTTCTTCATCGACCATCCGCGTTTCGCGGCGGTGATCAACATCTTCTTTACCTTATTCGGCCTGGCGGCAATGGTGGCTCTGCCGATCGCGCAGTATCCGAACATTGTCCCCCCGACCATCCAAATCACCACTGCGTATCCTGGCGCCTCGGCTGATACGGTCGCTCGTACTGTCGCGACCCCGCTCGAGCAAGCGATCAACGGCGTCGAGAATATGGACTACATCACCAGCCAGTCGACCGGGGATGGCAACATCACCATCACCGTGACCTTCAAGATCGGCTCCGATGTGAACCTTGCGCAGATGCTCACTGACAATCGTGTGCAGGACACTCTGTCACGCTTGCCTGATCCAGTTCAGCGTATTGGCGTCAAGGTCCAGAAGGTGATCCCCGCATATCTGCTCGGGATCTTCCCCTATTCTCCTCATGGTACGCGCAGTGTCGAATACATTTCGAACTACATGACTCTTCGCGTGAAGGACGAGATCGCGCGACTCCCCGGGGTGGGCGGACTGTTTTCCTTGGGGGAGCGGCAGTTCGCGATGCGCATCTGGATCGATCCGAACAAAGCAGCCGCACATTATATTAGTGCCAGCGACATCCTGACCGCATTGCGGGCACAGAACGAGCAAGTATCGGCAGGTGTTCTGAACCAACCTCCGGTTTCCACCAATGCAGCGTATCAGATCAACGTCGAGGCCCTCGGACGGCTCACGACGCCCGACCAGTTTGGCGACATCATCGTTAAGTCGGACGACCAGGGTCGCGTCACTCGCATTCGAGATATTGGCCGCGTTGAACTCGGCTCGGCCGACTACAACAGCATTTCGTATACGGATCGCTACCCATCGAATCCCTTCTGGGCTTTTGCTGTGCCTGGATCGAACGTGGTTCAGGTCGAGCACGAGGTCCTCGCGAAGTTCGATGAACTCAAGAAAAAGTTCCCCTCGGATATCGACAACATCAACATCTACGATCCGACGACCTTCGTCAGCAGATCTGTCAAAGAAGTCCAGACGACGATCCTGATCGCTATCGCACTGGTAATTGGTGTCGTCTACGTCTTCCTGCAAAGCTGGCGCGCGACGATCATTCCGGTGGTCGCGATCCCCGTCTCCTTGATTGGCAGTTTCAGTCTCCTTGCGGCGCTAGGCATCAGTATCAACAACCTTTCGCTCTTCGGGTTGGTGCTGGCGGTCGGCATTGTGGTCGATGACGCCATCGTCGTCGTGGAGAATGTCGAACGTAACATGGCGCTTGGGATGTCGCCGAAGGAAGCGGCGCATCACACGATGGACGAAGTGTCCGGCGCCTTGATCGCGATCGCACTGACGCTTTGCGCAGTGTTCATTCCTTCCGTCTTCATTTCCGGGATCTCAGGGCTGTTCTTCAAGCAATTCGCGACCACGATCGCCGCGTCGACCGTGATCTCGTGTGCGGTCTCGTTGACGTTGACCCCAGCGCTTTGCGCAGTGCTTCTAAAGCCTCATCAAGGCGAAGGTCATGTTGAGCAGCGCGGGTTCGCGCGCCTCATAGAACCAGTTTTCCGTCGTTTCAACAAGAGCTTCGAATGGCTGTCGAATAACTATGGGCACATAACCAGCCGATTCGTCCGTGTGACCGGGATCATTGTGCTCGTCTATGTCGGGCTGATCTCGCTCACGGCGTTCCAGTTTTCGCAAATGAGCACGGGTTTCATCCCGGAACAGGACATCGGTTATTTGGCCGCCATTGTGCAGCTGCCGCCGGGTTCGAGTCTGGCTCGCACAGACCAGGTCGTCCGTCAGGCGAATGACATCATCCTCTCGACCCCGGGCGTCGATCACACGTCGGTCACATCGGGGTTCGACGTGACGACGGGCACCATCTCGTCCAACACGGGCACGCTCTACCTCGCCCTGCCGTCACTCTACGGGAAACATTTCCGGGGCGGGGACGCAGCGTCGATGTTGCAGACGCTCAGGAAGCGACTTTCGGTCATCAAGGATGCGAACGTTGCCGTGATCATGCCACCCCCGGTTCAGGGGCTCGGGTCCGCCGGAGGATTCAAAATGATGGTCGAGGATCGCGGTGGCCTTGGCCCGGATGCTCTTGCCAAGGCAACCAACGCGCTGGTCGCGGAAGCTAATAAGGATAACTCGCTGGCAGGAGCCTTCACCCTCTTCAATGCGGGCACGCCATCCATTTACGCCGACATAGATCGGCTCAAAGCGGAGAAGGTCGGCGTAACCCCGGATGCTGTGTTCTCCACGCTTCAGCTCTATCTTGGTTCGCAATATGTGAACGACTTCAACTATCTCGGACGAACCTACCAGGTATACGCTCAGGGCGATCAGGCTTTCCGGCAGACACCGGAAGACATTACCCAGCTCAAGGTCCGCAATGCCACGGGCGAAATGGTTCCGCTTGGTACCGTCGCGATCTTAAGGGAGCGGACCGCGCCCTATCGTATTCCGAGATACAACCTCTATCCTGCGGCCGAGGTCCTTGGTGGCGCAGCGCCGGGCGTCTCATCCGGTGCCGCCATGCAACACATGGAAGAGATCGCCGCGCGGGCGCTTCCGCGGGGAATTACCTTCGAGTGGACCGACCTTTCTCACCAACAGAAGCAACAGGGCATTCCCACACTGGCGATTTTCGGGGCCTCCGCTGTATTCGTCTTTCTGGTCCTCGCGGCTCAGTACGAGAGTTGGAAGATGCCACTGTCGATCGTGCTGATTGTGCCCATGTGCCTTCTAGCATCCGCTACGGGCTTGCGCCTTCGGGGCATGCCAATCGACATCCTTGCTCAAATCGGATTTGTGGTGCTGGTTGGCTTGGCTGCGAAGAACGCGATCTTGATCGTGGAGTTTGCCAAACAACGGGAGGTGGTAGAAAAAGTCTCTCCCGAATGGGCCGCCGCACATGCGGCGCGAACCCGGCTTCGCCCCATCCTGATGACTTCGTTCGCATTCATCCTCGGTGTGGCCCCGCTCGCGGTGGCAACCGGAGCGGGCGCAGAAATGCGTCAATCCCTTGGAACTGCGGTGTTGTTTGGGATGGTGGGAGTCACGATTTTCGGGCTCATATTCACGCCCGCTTTCTATACGCTCGTTCGCAAACTTGGCCGGAGGGATGCATGAGCCGTGACTATCCCCCGGCCTCGAAAGCAGGCTTGTGCGGCTTGGTGCTAAACATTCTGCTGGCAGGGTGCTCGGTTGGACCGAAGTATAAGGCTCCAACGCCCGCTCTAACCCCATTTCACAACTCTGTCGATGCTTCCGCTGCAGCGAATGCATCCCCGCCGCCGCTCGACCGTTGGTGGACTGGGTTCAACGATCCAATGTTGGAGACGGTCGTACAACGCGCTTTGAACAACAATTTGGATCTAGCTGCAGCACTTGCGCGGGTGGATCAGGCGCGTGCAGCAGCCGCGGGAGCTGGTGCTCGGCTCCTGCCGACTGCCGATTTCGGCGCCACCGCGACTGCCGAACGGCAGAGCCGCGCGGGGAATTTGGGAACCATCGCCGGGGGTTTTCCGACATTTAGACGCGATATACATGAGTACGCGCTTGGCCCTGCCGCAAGTTGGGAGATCGACCTCGCCGGCGGACTTCGTCATGGTGGCGCGGCCGCACGAGACGAGCTACAGGCTGCGCAGGCGATTCAGGCCGGGACGCGCGTGACCGTAGCGGCAGATGCAGCCGACGCGTACTTGCAAATTCGCGGATATCAGACCCGCCTCGCGGTTGCCAAGAACCAGATTGCGACTGACGAACACCTCGTCCAACTGGTGCGTAATCGCTATGACGCCGGCGCCGCTTCCAAGCGGGAGATCGCTCAAGCTGAAGCAGTTTTGGAACAAGCCCGCGGAATCGTGCCCCTGCTCCGCCTCTCTCTCGAGAAACAATTGAATCGCCTGGATGTGCTTATGGGAGCCCAACCAGGCACGTATGCACGTGAACTCGAAGCGGCAAGCGAGGTTCCATCGATCCCAGCAATTCCTGGCGACCAGCAGCCGATGGACGTGCTTCGTCGCAGACCGGATATCATCGCAGCAGAGCGACAGCTCGCCGCGTCGAACGAACGTATCGGTGCAGCCATTTCCGACTATTACCCAAAGATCTCCCTGTCTGGAGCGCTGGGGGTCGATAGCTTGAACTCCGGACATCTGTTCTCTTCCTCTGCTTTCCAGGCAGTCGGCGTTGGCGCTCTGCGCTGGCGGTTGCTTGATTTTGGCAAGATCAATGCCGAGGTAGCACAGGCGCGTGGTGCCAACGCGGAGGCTCTGGCAGTCTACCGTCAGGCAGTACTGCGAGCTGCCGAAGATGTCGAGGACTCCTTTTCGTTGCTCAGCCAAACGGAAGCGTATCGGTCGGAATTGCAGGCTCAGGTCCAAGCGCTTGTTCAGGCGCGCGATCTGTCTGAGCAGGCGTATCGGGCTGGGTCAATCACGCTTACCGACGTCCTCGACGCAGACCGGCAACTGTTGGCTGCTCAGGACGAACTTGACGCCAGCAAAGCCGATTCCGCACGAGCGGCAGTAGTCGTCTTCCGGGCACTTGGCGGAGGTTGGGACGCACCTCACTGACCGATTTGCGCTGCGGCCGATACCAGAAACAGCGCGTCGTCATTTTCAGTCAGCGACGGGCAAGGCACTTCGCTCGAAGGGAGACAACAATGTTGGAGATGAGAGCAAAATGCGAACGCTGCGGACGTGATTTGCCCAGCACCTCACAAGAAGCAATGATCTGCTCGTTCGAATGCACATTCTGCAGCCACTGCAGCAGGAACGACCTCAAAGGGGTGTGTCCGAATTGCGGGGGCGAACTGGTAAGGCGACCGACTCGGGTGCAAAAGCAAGGCTAAGAAATCGCCTCTCCGGCGATCGGAAATTCTCCAAGTACGCGCTCGTACGACTTCACAAGCGATAGCGAAGGAGAGTTATCGGCTCGCACCAATTGCAGGTATGGCAGAAATTGCCTCAACTTTGGCAGTTCCGCAAGACAAAAGAGACCTAGAGTCGTCTTCGAAGGATGCTCGACGTGGTTCACCCGAGTTACATCGTTCACAGTGCGTATGTTCACGTCCATATCGGCGAGCCTCATCCGCATTCGTCACTAGCTCACTCTCAGTCGTGGTGGCGTTGTTTGAGCTGCCGGTCACATTGCGCGCGGAGCGACGGCGAATATGGATCGAGCGTCCATTCACACGAGTTTCCCATTCAGGCCTTCTTAGGAAAAGAGAGGTACGTTCGATGGCATCTAACAAGCCACTATCAAAGCAGAGCGTGAGTACTCCGTCGGGGCGCATCAGCTATACCGATCGAGGTACCGGGCCGGCCGCGCTGTTCGTGCACGGCGTGCTGTTGAACGGCTATCTCTGGCGTCATCAGCAAGAGGCGTTTTCCGATATACGCCGGACCATCGCAGTTGATCTCCTAGCGCATGGAAACACGGAAATCGGCCCCAATCAGGATGTATCGGTTACTGCGAATGCGAAAATGCTTGCCGAGTTTCTCGACGCCCTGGCCATCGATAAGGTGGATATCGTCGGAAATGACAGCGGGGGCGGAATCTGTCAGATATTTTGCGCTGTCTATCCAGAACGCGTTCGAAGCCTCACGCTTACCAATTGCGACACGCACGACAACTGGCCACCGGTAGCCTTCCAGCCGTTTGTAGCAATGGTGAAAGCCGGGGGATTGCGCAAAACGCTCGGCGCCATGCTGTCGAACAAGGCGATCTACCGTTCTCCCGACGCTTTGGGTCCGGCCTATGAGCACCCCGAGAAATTGTCGGATGACACAATCGAAAGGTATCTCCGCCCGCTGGTTGCTACCGAGCAGCGCACCCGTGATCTGGAACGTTTTGTCAACGCGTTCGACAACAAACATACCGTCGCGATCGAGCCGAAGCTAAAGACGTTAACAGCACCCACTCTGATCATCTGGGGAACCGATGACGTCTACTTCGATGTGAAGTGGTCTCACTGGCTGAGCGAGACGATTCCGGGAACCAAGCGTCGGGTGGAATTTGAAGGCGCAAGAATCTTCTTTCCCGAAGAACGCCCCGAGGACTTCAACAAGGAACTGCGCGACTTCTGGAAGTAAACAGTGCAATGAGGCGCCGTTGGATTCATCTGTCGGCAGCTCCTTGCAATACCTGACGGCGGGGCGCTCCGTCTTTCGGTTTACACCTCGAAGTCTAACGAATCACTCAGGAGAAAAAATGACAAGCCAACTGCAGAAGGCCAAGAGTTTTCGCAAACTACATGTTCCGAGTGAGCCGCTCATCCTATTCAACATCTGGGACCCAGGAAGTGCCAAGGCGGTCGGAGAGGCAGGAGCCAAAGCCCTCGCTACGAGCAGCTGGGCCGTTTCCGAATCGAATGGATACACGGATGGTGAACATACGCCTCTCGCCTTCGTGATGGAAAACCTTCGCCGGATCGTCGAGGCGACGGACCTGCCGGTAACCGTGGATTTAGAGAGCGGCTACGGAGATACACCGAAGAAGGTGGGAGAGACGATCGGTCTTGCCTTAAAGGCGGGAGCGATCGGTTGCAATCTCGAAGACAGCTACCCGGAAAATGGCTCTCTTCGGAAAATAGCTCAACAGGTAGAGCGCATCCGGCAGGCTCGCGAGAAAGCTGATGCGACGAACGTTCCTTTCTTCATCAATGCGAGGACCGACGTCTTCATCCAGGTATCGCAAAAAGAACACAACGCATCACTGGTTGAGCGGGCGCTTGAACGAGCAAACGCCTACGCAAAAGCTGGAGCAGATGGGCTTTTCGTGCCGGGGTTGGCAGATTTGGGTTTGATCGCAGATTTGACCAAGGATTCGCCGTTGCCAGTCAACATCATGGTCAGCCAAGACGCACCGTTAGATGCGCTCGCAAAGCGAGGTGTGGCCAGAGTGAGCTACGGGGCTGATTCCTATATCGCGACGATGGATGGTCTTCGGGAAGCCGCCCGGAAAGCGAAGCTCCGTTAGACGTACGGATGCGTGACAAGAACTAAGCCGGAATACGGTACGGCCATGGCGTGCACACGCTGCGGTGGGTTTATGGAAAGACTTGGTGCATTCCCGATGAATTGCGAATGAACCTGTCGTACAAACTCGTGAATTCTCCGGTCGGCGTGCTCAAGCTCGTCGCGAGCGAAAAAGGCCTGGTGGCTATTCTTTGGGAAAGCGACGACCCGTGGCGTGTTCGGCTGGGCGATCTCGTTGAAGAACCGCGTCATCCTGTGCTCGTTCGAACGGAAAAGGAATTGAGGGAGTACTTCGCGCGAAAGAGGCGGACATTCTCTATACCTCTTGAGATGCGAGGAACGCGTTTTCAAAGACAGGTATGGGAGTTCTTGTTAGGTATTCCCTTTGGCGAAACATGCACTTACGGCGAGATCGCGAAGCGACTTGGAAATCCCGCAGCCAGTCGGGCCGTGGGAGGGGCAAACCGTTGCAATCCGATTTCTATCGTTGTTCCGTGCCACCGAGTCGTCGGAGCGGCGGGTAACTTGACCGGTTTCGCCGGAGGCCTTGAAGCAAAAACGTACCTCTTGAAGCTGGAAACAACGAATGACGAAATGATGCGTCTGCGTTGTCCACCGTCACGCGGCAATGCAAATGAGCATTAAATGGAAATCGAAACGAGGATCACTTCCTGTGCTTGAGCAACTCTCGACCGAACGAGCGAAGCGAGGATTATTACGCGACGCTCTACGGCGGAACGAGCAGCGCGATATGGCGTTTCGCCGCATGATCCTTTCTATTCCACCTGGAAAAGTAAGTACCTACGGCGCCGTCGCCGCAGCGGCCGGCTATCCGCAGTACCACCGCGCCGTTGCACGTCTGTTACGCAGCGGTCCCATTGATCAGTTGCCGTGGCATCGCGTCGTGGGTGTTGGCGGAGAGATAAAGCTGCGCGGCGCTGCTGCGCACGAGCAACGAGCGCGCTTGAAGTTGGAGGGAGTTCAGTTCAGCGGGAAACGAGTAGATATGGAAAAGTTTAGACATCTACTCAAGCCCTGGGAAATCTATGGCTCATTGCTGTAGAACCTGGGTCGGTTCCAGTCTCCGGATCATTGCAACAAAGCGCATCGCCGGAACAATGGCGAAACGCGACTGGAGTGCCACGGCGCCTGCGTCACAAGCAGGGAACTGATCGGCCTTAGATCAAATGCCAGAGGTTTCAATAACGTCGAGTCGAGTAGTTGCCGGTGATAAGGCTAAAGGTAAATAGCTGCGGCCAATGCGCCGGGTGTGGCGACAATCTGGCCGGGCGGAAACAATGCTGCTCTCGTCGTTTCTTGCATGGATTTGTTCTCCTTCGAAGGTTTGGTTTTGTGCCCTTCACGCAACGCGTAGCGGTGCATGAAAAACAAATGCCCTTCGTGGCGGGGGAAGGCGCCTGTCCGTCCGCGCTGTCAAGGCCGCGGGGTTGGCGTTCATCGGAGCGGAGCGCAGAGCCTTGACAGAAGAAGCGGGCGGATCAGGCGCAGGGTTTAGCCAGGAAGGGCAGTGCGGACAGAATTTCCATGCAGAGCTTTGCGCATACAAGAGAGCACACCAAATCTGCGAGAATGAATGGGTGTGTAATAGATACCGATTGACGCACTCGAAGCAATATCTAGCCGAGCGTTTTCAAGCGTGGGATGAAGTCGAGGACCGTCCTCGCTACAACATTGCGCCAACGCAGCCTGTGGTGACGGTCCGCAAAGAACGCGGCAAGAAAACTCGCAAGTTCACAACCATGCGCTGGGGGCTCATTCCTTCCTGGGCGAAAGACACGAGCATCGGAACTCGAACCCTCAATGCCCGGTCGGAGACAGTCAAGACGACACCGGCATTTCGACAATCGATCCTAACCAACCGCTGCCTTATCCCTGCGGATGGATTCTACGAGTGGCAGAAAATGGGATCAGTGAAGCAGCCTTACTGTTTTGAGGTTGGTGAAGGCGAGGTCTTTGCATTCGCCGGACTTTGGGATCAGTGGAGGAGTCCCGACGGGCAGATCATCGAGAGCTGTACGATCCTGACCACGACTCCTAATTCTCTCGTCGCCGATCTGCACGACCGTATGCCCGTCATTGTGGCGCCGGACAAGTACCACGTATGGCTCGATCCCGACGTAACGGACTTCGACGCCATTCGTGACATTCTCAAGCCCTACGACGCAAATCTGATGCGTCGGTATCCCGTCAGCAGAAAACTCAACAATTCGAGAATTGACGATGCCGAGTCTGCATCGCGGGTCACGTTAGACACTCCAACCCAGGAGCGGTTGTTCTAGGAGCACCGACGCTTCGCGGCGCATTTCCTTGAGAATTATATCGGCTCAACGATTTGCTCAAAGACTTCATATGTTACATGTCCAACGCCGCGCTTGAAGACTGCGCCGTATCTAGGGTGCGTTAGCGTTTTGCTTCGGCGAGTCGAGCGACCTCGTTCTTAAGACGCTCGTTTTCCTTCTCCAATTCGCGCATGTGCTTTTCTACGGGAGCCAGCACGTCGCGAATTTCTTCCTCGGTGAAGCGAGGAATGATGTGCTGGGGGCAATTCCAATCGAAGGCTTCCACTCGAATCACGTACACGCGTTCGGTGGTTGCCTTGTATCCGGGATCGCGGACTTTCGCGAGCCACTCTTTTGCTTTTTCTCCCTCGAATATCTCCGCATGACCAAGAATTTTCAGCCGCAACTGCTTGGGGTAATCCACCAAAACCAGGGCCACGCGCCCGTCGGTCAATAAATTGCCGGTGCTGATGTACTGTTTATTTCCACGAAAATCTGCGAACGCAATCGTGTGCTCATCGATTACTTTGAGAAAGCCCTTTGGCCCACCGCGATGCTGCACGTACGGCCAACCGGTTGCCCCGAGGCTTGCCATGTAGAAGCTGTCGCGTTCGCCGAGAAACTCGCGTTCCTCCGGCCCGAGCCCAGTGGGCTTGCCACGGGGTGTGCCGCCCGATTCCTCCAACCGTGCATACTGTTTTCGGCTGCCATACCGCTCTTGCAAGGCCTTCACAGCCGGCGTAAACACCAGTGATCCGAAATCGTGAGCCATTGTGTTCCCATTGCTGCGCAGGCCGGCTCGATGGCCAGCCTGCAGAGTCCGCGAGGCATTCTATCCTAACGAGCGATCTTGTTTTGTGTGAGGAACCGTTCGATGCGGCTGGCCATCTCTTCGCCGTGCGTTTCCAGCGCGAAGTGCCCGGTATCCAGGAGATGTGTCTCCAGATTCTTCAAATCGCGGCTGTAGGGCGCGGCGCCTTCTGGCGGGAAGATGAAATCGTTCTTGCCCCACACGATCAAGGTGGGCGGCTGATGATTTCGGAAAAAATTCTGAAATTCCGGATAGAGCGGAACATTTGTGCGGTAGTCGTAGAAGAGGTCCATCTGGATATCACGATTCCCGGGGCGGTCCAGGCCAATCTGATCCAGGGCCCAGGTCGTAGGATCGAGCAGAGTCAGGTCGCCCACACCATTCTCATACTGCCAGCGCGTTGCCTTCGGCTCAACAAGGAAATGCAACCCTGCCCGGTTCTCGGGCGTGGCATCATTCCAATATTTCTTGATCGGATCCCAGAATTGGAGTAATCCTTCGTCATACGCGTTTCCGTTCTGCACGATGAGCGCTTGCACCCGCTCTGGATGACGCAATGCCAGGCGATAGCCGACGGGCGCTCCGTAGTCCATCACATACATCGAGTATTTGCTCACGCCGAGTTGCTCGGCCAACTTGTCCACAATGTCGGAATAGTTTTCGAATGTGTAGGCGTAGCTGATGTGATCCGGCATGCTGCTTTGGCCGAAGCCAGGGTAGTCTGGCGCAATTACACGGAAAGAGCCGGCCAAACGCGGAATCAGATTGCGAAACATGTTCGATGAAGTTGGAAATCCATGCAGCAGCAGGATTGCCGGAGCATTTTGTGGGCCAGCATCCCGATAGAAGATGTCGAGATCATTTATGCGGGTGGTCTTATAGTGCACGACGGATAGTTTTATCGGGGCAGCGCCAACGCTTGTCATAGACTTCCTCCAGGTTTTTTGTTCGCGATTTATCGAATGCTAAGAATGGACTCGGTCGTGCAGTTGGGCGGGCACAGCCTGAGGGGGCAATAATACACCTGACAAATTGCGTTAAGCCAGTTAGTTTATTCTGACTTGAAGCAATTCTAGGGTCCAGTTTCGACTGAAGCCACCCAGACTGAAGATGGCGAACAAACAATTCTCACTAAAGCAAAAGAAGGAGTGACACATGGTCATCACACCCTCAGCTGAACTTTCCCGCCGAAGGTTTCTCGCCGCGGGAGGTCTGACGTTTGCCGCAGCTCTTGCGCCAAGGGGCCTCTTCGCCGAGGAAGACCACCTCGTTAACGATGCGTTCAAGGAAGCCTCCAAGGTAAAAATTACGGTGCAAACGCTTCGCCGCAACATCAGCGTTCTTTTGGGCGCGGGTGGGAATATTGCCGTTCTCTCCGGACCCGATGGAAAGTTGCTGATTGATGCGGAAATCGTAACCGCGGGCCCCAGGGTTTCCGAAGCCCTGGCGAGCATCAATGCGGATCCCATCAAACAATTGATCAACACGCACTGGCACTTCGATCACACCGGTGGAAACGACTGGGTTCACAAGGCGGGGGCCAGCATCCTAGCGCAAGAGAATACGCGCATGCATCTTTTGAAAGACACGCGCGTCGAAGGCTGGCACTACACATTTCCGGCCGCGCCGGCGGGAGCTATTCCTTCCACCATTTTCAAAGAGGACCACACTCTGCACGCCAATGGCGCCACTCTGGTTCTTAAGCACTACCCACCCGCGCACACAGACTCCGACATCTCCGTACACTTCACGGAGGCCGACATTTTTCACACCGGCGACACTTTTTGGAATCGCAATTACCCCTTCATCGACTACTCGACCGGAGGCAGCATTGACGGGCAGATTCGCGCAGCCGAAGCAAACATAGCCAAGGTGACTGACAAAATGATCGTCATTCCCGGGCACGGGGCCGTAGGCGGAAAAGCCGACCTGATTCTTTTCCGTGACGTGCTGATTGAAATCCGCGACAAAGTTGCTGCACTCAAGAAGCAAGGCAAATCGTTGGAAGAAATTGTCGCCGCCAAACCCAGTTCTCGTACGGATGAAGAATGGGGCAAGTCTTTCATGAACCCCAGCAGATTTCTCGCCCTGGTCTATCAAGGCGTCTAAGATCTGTATCGCGCGATAGGAGACGACATGCTCAAAGTAATCGTTGGGATCCTTCTGGGACTGCTGATCGGTGCGGCGTGCCGCTGGTTTGATATCCCCGTACCGAGCCCGCCGAAGCTCACCGGGGCTCTCCTCGTTGTCGCCATGACAATCGGCTACATGGTAACCGACAAACTCATCACCGCCAAATTCTCCGCCAAGGGGCCCGCTTCCACGCAAGACATGTGCGGTGGGCCAACGGGGGACGTTATTTCCTCGCGTCGTTTCTAGAAGGTTTGAACGTCAAACCAGCTGGAGCAGACGCCAAGTGCCACAGGTGCACGAACACACCGAGGCTCGGAGCTGTACTCGGTATTTGTGGCGACAGTTAAGGTCAGTTGTGGATTGGTACCGAGAAACGCGCTTGTATTGAGTGGTCTGGCCAGACTTACCTGGGAATTTAAGCCGTCCACGGCCGCAGCCTTGACAATTCCCCCCTTGGGGACGAGAATCGAGTGGTAGGCGAACAAAAGGCGAATATAGAACAATTATGATTGCACTCTCGCGGGAGCCCAGAAAACTCGATACAGGTCTCATCGGAAGGGGGCTGGAAGGATTCCAGAACCGCGCCTCCGTGGAGCTCCAGCCGAGCGGAGTCACGGAACTCGATGCGGTGCTCGGTGGGGGTTTCCCCCGTGGGTCGCTGGTTGAATTATGCGGCCCTGCTTCCTCTGGGCGGACGAGCTTGGCTTTCTCTTTGCTCGCTCAGGCCACGGAACGACAACAAGCTTGCGCGTTCGTCGATGTTTCGGATTCTCTCGACCCTGTTTCTCTCGCGGCGGCGGGCGTGGAACTTCCGCGCCTGCTCTGGATTCGGTGCGAAGAAACTGGGGACCGAAGCCCGGACCTCAAGGCATCTTCGTACTTTGCTCCTTCGGGCAAAGAATCAAGAAGAGCTCGCGGCCTCGATTTACCAAGCGAGAAGCCAATGCCAGTACACGGTTGGCGGCATCCGCGTGAATTGATGCGTGGCGTCGATAAAGCAATTCCCTCTCTGTTAGTGAAGCAAGCACAACGTACAGAATCTGCGCAAATCCATGCAGTGGCACGTTGTGCGGGAGAACAAGTCGAACGAGACAGGGAGCTTCCGCGGCGAGGTTTCCGGCCTCCACGATCGTTGCCGTCGCTTCAAGAATCCGATCCGTCTCCCCAAGTGCGAAGCGGTGTGAGAAGCACAAAGCCCTGGAAGCGGCTTGAACGAGCGCTGAAGACGACCGATCTGTTACTGCACAGCGGGGGATGGGGCGTGGTGGTCTTCGATTTCGGGGGAATCTCGTGGGTGGATGCACGTCGCATTGAATTGAGCACGTGGTTTCGTTTTCGTCGCGCGGTCGAAAACACGCCGACCATCCTGCTTCTGCTGGGAGAAGAATCCTGCGCGAAAAGCTGCGCTTCGCTGGTTCTCCGGTGCCAGCGAAAAGCGGAGAGCTGGAGCCGCGCCGCAAGTGTTGAAAACGGAGTTTCGACGTTCGAGGGTTTTGAAGTACAGGGAGAAGTAACTCGTTCACGAGTGCAGTCGCAACCCGCCGATTTGGCTCGCTGGCAGACGCACACGCCATAAGCACCGGAAAGTCCAGTTTGTTTCCCTTCCTCCACCAAGTTCAGGGGACTTGCGTTGGCTTTCGCATCTCTATTCGTTCCGGATTTTCCCGTGCAGGCCGTCGCGCGTCTTGAGCCGGAACTTCGGCACGAGCCGGTTGCGATTCTTTCAGGAGCCCCTCCTTTGACGAAGGTATTCGCCGTTAATCCCGAGGCGCGAAGCGCCGGCGTCGAAGCGGGAATGACGAAGGTTCAGGCGGAAGCCTTCCCGGGCGTCGCATGGTGCTGGCGATCTCTTCCGCAGGAAGCGACGGCGTACGCCGCGCTTCTCGACTGTGCGTGGACGATTTCGCCGCGCGTCGCCGAAGGCCCGAAACGTGAAGAGCAGGATTTTCCAGATACGGTGGTGCTGGACATCGCCGGCTGCGAAAAGCTTTTCGGTTCCCCCGGGAAGATCGCAAACGATCTGAAGCGCGTCGCTTTGGACGTGGGACTCGCAACCAATGTCGCAGTCGCCAGCAACCCGCTTGCGGCGGTTTGTGCCGCACAAGGCTTCTCGGGCATTACGGTGATTCCCGCGGGAGAAGAAGGACTTCAGCTCGGACGGCTGTCGCTCGAAGCTCTCCGCATCCCATTCGAGTTCCTGGAGACGTTGCGGCGCTGGGGCATCGGCACTTGCGCAGACTTCGGCGCTCTTCCCGAAGTCGCGATCGTCGAGAGGCTCGGACAGGAGGGGTTGCGCTGGTGGCGCCTGGCGCGAGGCGCAGCCGATCAGCCGCTGATCGCCAGAGACTTTCCTTCGGACTTCGAAGAGCAAATGGAGCTCGACTCTCCGTTGGAATTGCTGGAGCCGCTGCTATTCGTGCTGAACCGGCTTCTCGAACAACTCTGTGCGCGCCTGCGGATGCACATTCTCTCCATCGGAGAAATCCAAGTCACACTGTCACTCGAACGAAGGGACTCGCGAAAGAAAGAGCCCGTCCTTCATGTCCGGACGCTTCGTCTTCCGGTTCCGACGCGGGACAGTAAACTGCTCCTGAAACTTTTGCAGTTGGACCTCGAATCGCACCCTCCGTCTCTGCCCGTCACTGCTGTGCGTATGTTGACGGTTCCTCTCAAGGCGCGCTCCCGGCAACTAGGACTTTTCCTGCCGCTCTCTCCCGATCCGGAACGTTTGGAAGTCACCCTTGCTCGCATTCAAAGCACGGTCGGGGAAGGCCGGATTGGCGCTCCTGTATTGCTTGACACACATGGTCCGGAGTCGTTTCGGCAGAACTGGTTTGTCCTGCAGGAAATGAAGGAAAAACAGCTCTTCTCGGAAAAGCGCCCAACAACGGCGATGCGCATTTACCGGCCTCCGCTTCCGGCTGCGGTGGAATCGCGGAAGGGCAAGCCGGCGTTCCTCAGTTGCGAAGGAGTGCGCAGGCAAGTTCTTGCGTTTGCCGGCCCTTGGAAAACGAAAGGCGGCTGGTGGTCCGAGAGCGCGTGGGCGCGCGAGGAATGGGACGTGGAGTTACGGACGCTGCGGCCAATGGTGAGAGCGGAAGGGAGCCAAGACGCCCAAGGAGAGACCGCGCTCTATCGAGTCTACAAGGACTTGCGCGCAAAGCGGTGGTTTGTGGAAGGAATCTACGATTGAGGTACGTCGAACTGCACGCCGCGTCCGCATTCAGTTTTCTCGAAGGCGCTTCGCGTCCCGAGGATCTGGTCTCCCGCGCGAAGGAAATGGAGATGCCTGCGATCGCGCTGGTCGACCGGGACGGCGTGTATGGCGCCCCGCGGTTCCACATGGCGGCAAAGTCCGTCGGCATCCATCCCCATGTTGGGGCTGAAGTATCCGTGGAAGGCTTTGGAAACCGGGCGATGCCTCCGCAATGGATGCCGAATTCTTTTTCTGAGAGGCCGGTGCGATTGCCGTTGCTCGTCGAGAACAGGACAGGTTATCAAAATCTGTGCCGTCTGATGACGCGCTACAAACTGCGCGAAAAGGAAAAAGGAACGGGAACGGCAACGCTTGAGGAGATCGCGGAACATGCGGAAGGTCTCGTCTGTTTGACGGGAGGCGAGGAAGGAGCATTGGCGGCTTCTCTATCAAATCACGGCTACGACGCAGCCCAACAAAATGTTGAGACGCTGACGGGGCTCTTCGGAAGAAAGAATGTCTACATCGAGCTGCAGCGGCACGGCGACATTGCCGAGGAGCGCCGGAATCAGGCGGCGGTGCAGCTCGCGGAAACGCTGGGGCTGCCGCTTCTAGCCACGAACGGTGTCCGGTACGCGACAGCCGCCGAGCGAGAACTTCTGGACGTCTTCACCTGCATTCGAAACCACGCAAAGCTCGAAATGGCCGGGCGTCTCCTGGAACGGAACGACGAGCGCCATCTTCGTTCTACAGAAGAGATGGTGGAGCTCTTTTCGGATTTGCCGGAGGCGATCGGGAACACGGGCGAACTATCCGCAAGACTCGAATACACGCTGGCCGACCTGGGCTACGAATTTCCGCGTTATCCGGTTCCTGACGGCGAAACGATGGATTCGTTTCTACGAAAGCGTACCGAAGAAGGACTTCAAAACCGCTATGCGGTGAAACGAGACGAGGATTTGTTTGAACGTGCGAGACGCCAGGTGCAAAAGGAACTCGCGCTGATTGAGAAGCTGAAACTCGCAGGCTACTTTCTCATCGTCTGGGACGTCATCCGTTTTTGCCGGGAACAGAAAATCCTCGTGCAGGGACGAGGTTCGGCCGCGAACAGCGCGGTCTGCTATTCGCTCGGCATCACGGCAGTCGACCCGGTGGGCATGGAGCTGCTCTTCGAGCGTTTTCTTTCGGAAGAGCGCGGCGAGTGGCCAGACATCGATCTCGACCTGCCGAGCGGCGACCAGAGGGAAAAAGCGATTCAATACGTGTATCAGCGCTACGGCCAGCTCGGCGCCGCGATGACCGCGAACGTCATTACCTACCGCGACCGCTCGGCAGCACGAGAGGTGGGGAAAGCTCTGGGTTTCGACCAAAACACCCTCGACCAGCTTTCGAGTGTGGTGAACAGTGGAGAATGGCGTGGCCCATCCGATAATTTCGAAAATCATTTTCAGCAAGTAGGCTTCGACCTGAATCACCCTCGCGTCCGAAAATACTGGGAACTGTGTGAACGCATTCAGGATTTACCTCGGCATCTGGGACAGCATTCCGGCGGGATGGTCGTGTGTCAGGGGCAGCTCGATTCGGTTGTTCCGCTCGAACCGGCAACGATGCAGGGCCGCGTCGTTGTGCAGTGGGACAAAGACGATTGCGCGGACATGGGCATCGTGAAGGTGGATTTGCTGGGACTCGGGATGATGGCGGTGCTTGAAGAGTGCTTGGAACTCATTCCCAAACACTACGGGAAACCAGTGGATTTGGCGCAGCTTCCTCCCGACGATCCCCCAGTCTATGAAACGCTGCGCAAGGCGGACACGGTCGGAATGTTCCAGGTGGAAAGCCGGGCGCAAATGGCCTCGCTCCCGCGCAATGCTCCCGTCAAGTTCTACGATCTCGTCGTGCAGGTGGCCATCATCCGACCCGGCCCGATCGTCGGAAAGATGATGCACCCCTACATGCGGCGGCGGCAGGGAAAGGAATCCGTCACGTATGCGCATCCTTCGCTCGAATCGGTGTTGAAACGGACTCTGGGTGTTCCGCTTTTCCAGGAACAACTGCTGCGCATGGCGATGATCGCGGCGAACTTCACCGGCGGTGAAGCGGAGGAGCTGCGGCGGGCAATGGGTTTCAAACGCTCGGAAGAACGCATGAAAAAGATTGAAGCGAGATTGCGGAGCGGCATGACCCAGAACAGCTTCAGCCCCAAAGTGCAAGAAGAGATCATCACTCAGATTAGTTCTTTCGCCCGCTACGGGTTCCCGGAATCACATGCCGCAAGTTTCGCGTTGATCGCCTATGCGAGTGCATACCTGAAGTCTCATTACCTCGCGGCGTTTACGGCCGCTCTGCTCAACAATCAGCCGATGGGGTTTTACAGCCCGGCAGTGCTGGTGCACGACGCGCAGCTGCATGGCTTGCGCGTGAGACCGATCAACGTGATGAACTCCCAATGGAACTGCACGGTCGAGCATACGATAAAGGAAAGCAAGGACGTTCCGTGCCTGCGTATCGGATTGCGCTATGTGCGCGGAATGAGGCAGACGGCTGCTGAAACGATTGTTGCGGAGAGACAAAAACGTCCGTTCGAGGGGATCGGGGATTTGATTCGTCGTGTGCCGGAACTACAGAAATCAGAACTCGTCACGCTCAGCGAAATCGGGGCTCTCAATTCCCTGGACAAAGGCGCGAACCGCAGAACGGCGCTATGGCAGGTCGAGCGCGCCGCGCGGCAGGCCGGGCCTCTGCTCGATGCAATTCCGGAGCAGTTGGAATTGTCGCCGCTGCGCCAGATGACGGACGAGGAAAGGCTCGTCGCGGATTTTCACGGGGCTGGGATGACCACGGGGCCGCATCCGATGACCTACTGCAGGGAGGCTCTGAGCAAGGCGGAAGTAAAGCGGGCATGCGATTTGGCTCGCCTCCCGGACGGCCAATACACGCGAGTAGCAGGTTGTGTGATTGCGCGGCAGCGGCCCGGGACGGCCAAGGGATTCGTGTTCTTGAGTTTGGAAGATGAAACGGGAATTTCGAATGTGATCGTGAATCCCGACCTCTACGAAAAGTTCCGCAAAGTGATCAATGGCGAGAAATTCCTGCGCGTCGACGGGGTCCTTCAGAATCAGGACCACACGATTTCCATCAAGGCGTCCCGCGTCCTGCCGTTGTCGATCACCAGCGCGGAGACGGAGTCTCATGATTTCCATTAGCGCCGTCGCCGTGGGTTTTCTCGGTTGAGTGAGCTGAGAGAGAATGGTGAGGGATGCTCACGGATAGTCCTCCAAAACGAAGCCTCAAAGCATTTGCCGAGAGCGATCAGCGCAATCTCATACCGCTGCCGCCGGACAGGCGTCTGCTCGCAAGCGCAGAGCTTATCGAGCGGGCTATGAAAGATGGCACGACGGGGGATGTTCAGAGATCTTGCGCCGAATTTCTCCGAAGCGCGTCGGTGTTCTACGGTGTGCCGGAATGCAGCGTGCGGGTCCTTGCCGCCAGGCCGCTGCGAGTCCGCGAATATTCAACGACAGAGCTTTTCGGCGATTACCATCCGGGCCCGCTCGTGATCCGCGTTTGGCGGCGGACTGCGATCCGCAAGGAGATAACCTCGTTCGGCACGTTCCTCAGCACCTTGTGCCACGAGTTTTGCCATCACCTTGATTTCCATCGGTTCGGGTTTCGCGATTCCTGGCACACGCGTGGATTCTACGAGCGAACTGCGCTTCTATACCACCACGCAAGAGGGACGCCGCCGAAGAAGCTCGTGTGGGCGCCGGTCCGCGGCCGGCGGTGGCGCATCGACTGGCCGCGCACGAATCAAGCGCGCTGAGAAGAGGCGAGGTCACTCGAAAAGAACGGGCTGAGCATTCTCGCGCTCGAAGAAATTGCTCAGCCCAACTCCGACGAGACGAAACCGCTGGCCGGAATTGAGAGCGACGCGCTCTCGCAAGGCCAACGCGATGTTCGTCAACTCGTCGCAAGACGAAGGAGGTGTGCTCGGTGTGCTGCTGCGGGTAAGGATTTTGAATTGGCTGGTCTTCAGCTTGAGCACGACGGTGCGCGCCACTCTCGATTCCTTGCTGGCGGCCTCCCAAGTTTTTTCCGCGAGCCTCCGGATCATGGGCTCCATTTCGGAGAGCAGCACGTCTTGCTCAAAGGTGTCCTCAGCCGATATGGACTGCGTCGGTCGGTCGGGCACGACGGCGCTTTCGTCGATTCCGCGGGCCAACTCGTAGAGACGCGCGCCATATCGTCCGAAACGTCGCTCAAGCACCGAAAGTTCCAGCCGTCGCAAATCCGCGACGGTTTGTACCGGCAAACGCTTGAGCTTTTCTTCCGTGACTTTACCGACTCCCGGGATGCGGCCGACGGGCAGAGGCGCCAAGAACGAGTCGACCTCCTCCGGCTGGATCACGAACAACCCATTCGGTTTCTTCCAATCCGAGGCAATTTTCGCGAGGAATTTGTTGGGAGCAACTCCCGCCGAAGCCGTGAGATTCAGCTCCGTGCGAATCTTGTCGCGGATCGCCCGAGCAACCGAAGTTGCGGTCGGGAGACCGGTCTTGTTTTGCGTGACGTCAAGATACGCCTCGTCGAGGGACAGCGGCTCAATCAAGTCCGTGTGCCGTTTGAAGATTTCGCGGGCCTGACGACAGACCGCTCGATAGCGCGGGAAATCCGGTGGGAGAAACACGGCAGTAGGGCAAAGGCGTTCGGCGCGAGCGGCAGGCATCGCGGAGCGGACGCCAAACTTTCGTGCTTCGTAAGAAGCGGCACACACGACTGACCGGGCTCCGCGCCACGCGACCACGACTGGTTTACCGCGCAGCCCGGGATCATCCCGCTGCTCTACGGACGCATAGAACGCGTCCATATCGATGTGTACGATTTTGCGTGCTCGCATCGGTCATTATTTTATCCCCCAGTTGCGAGGCAAGCGCGAGTAACGCGAGGACTCTTAAAGTTCGACACGGTCCTACGCAACGTCTGGCTGCGTGACCGGTTCGAACACAATGTCGCCGGCACTGAGCTTGTTTCGACAGTGGGCGCAGTCTTTCCGAATTGTGCCACTCCATTCCGTCAGCCTTCCGGTTATGCCGTGAAATTTTCGTGGCCTTTCTCAGGTTATTCAGTTTCGCGAGCAGCTTCTTCCAAAACATGTTGGGTTGCGACCTCGCTCCCCCTAGTTTCGCTTCGCGCGTGAGGGTTATTGGTTCCTAGTTGGCGTCGTGAAAGATGATTCCAACGGTGTGACGTTGCCCAGAGCGAAGCCGGCTCACACCGTGCCGAAGGTTGACGCGATAGGTTCCCCGCGTTCCCTGGACCGGTCGATGACGCACCGCGAACGCCACGGCGTCGCCCTGGCGGAGCGGAACCACTTCTGGCCGCGATTGCATTCGAGGCCGTTGCTCGGTGAGGACGAACTCACCACCCGTGAAATCCCGCTGGGGTTCAGACAGGAGGATTGCTACCTGTATCGGGAAAATGTGGTCCCCGTAAACATCCTGGTGCAGGCAGTTGAAGTCACCTTTGCCGTATTGGAGGAGCAATGGCGTCGGTCGCGTTTGTCCTGCATCGTGGCATCTCTGCAGAAACTCCTCGTGTCTGTGCGGATATCGGACTTCAATTTTCATAGCCGCGTTCCAGCGATTCGCAACAGGTGCGAGCCCGGCGAAGAGCGTCGTACGAAGACCTTGAACAAGATCCGGTAGTGGGTAATTGAAGTATTTGTACTCGCCGCGCCCGAAGCCGTGCCGTCCCATAACGACGCGGCTGCGGAATATAGATTCTTCAGAGTACAGTGCGGCGAGGGCCTCGCATTCAGCGGGAGAAAGAACGCCTTGAATCAAAGCGCTCCCTTGTTGATCGAGATTGTCCTCGATTTCCTGCCAATCGAGTGTGTTGATACGGGCGACTGCCCTATCTGCTGGTATGGAGCTGGTGACTTGGCTTTTCGCATTGGTGACTGCGTCTACAAAAAGAGCGTTCATCCTTGTGCCTCCCTGTCGAGCAATGCCTGTTTACGTTCTACTCCCCAGCGATAGCCTGAAAGAGCGCCGTCGTTTCTGATGACTCGGTGGCACGGAATCGCGACAGCAAGCGAGTTTGCGCCGCAAGCCCGCGCCACCGCGCGCACTGCCTTGGGCATGCCGATTGACTTCGCGATGTCCGCATAGCTTGCCGTTGAACCCACTGGGATTTGCTGAAGTGCTGTCCAGACTCTCTGCTGGAATGCAGTGCCCCGGATGTCCAGAGGCAGGTCAAGGCCCACGCCCGGTTTTTCAATGAGGCCCACTACCTTTGCGACCAAGTCCTCATACCCCTTCTCGCCGCCGATCAAATTCGCCTTTGGGAACTGGTCTTGAAGATCGCGCATCAATTGGAGTGGGTCGTCACCAATAAGGACCGCACAAACGCCACGCTCGCTCTTGGCTACGAGGATCGATCCTAGCGAGCACTCTCCAATCGCGAAGTGTATAGCAGTGTTCGCGCCTCCATCGCGGAAGGTGGTAGGCGTCATCCCTAGAACTTCATTCGAAGTCTCGTAGAAACGACTGCTTGAATTGAATCCGGCGTCGTAGATCGCATCCGTCACAGACCGAGTTTTGTTCAGAGTCCTCCGCACTCGGTTCGAACGATGAGCTGCGGCGTACCCGCTCGGTGTGAGACCTGTAATGGCTTTGAAGGTCCGATGAAGATGGAAAACACTCATTCCGGCGTATTTCGCGAGTTGATCCAGTGAGAGTGACTCCTCCGACCGGTCGATGAGACGGCACACCTTTGAGATCTTCGCTGCGTTCTCTTTTGTTAGTGAGGCCCCTTTCGGTTTGCACCGCTTGCAGGCGCGAAATCCGGCCCTCTCAGCGTCCTCGGGAGTCTGATGGAACAGGACGTTCTCTGGCCGCGCCAAGCGCGCCGCGCAAGATGGCCGGCAGTAGACGCCCGTCGTTTTCACCGAATAATAAAAGGTTCCGTCTGCTGTTTTTTCACGTTTAACCACTGCCAACCAGCGAGGGTCACTCGTTATTGCGTTCGCAAGCTTCTCGATTTCAATTGCCTTATTCATGGCGAATTCCTTTCTCACTTTCGACCACTTCAACCTATCGAGATTCCACAAAGACATCTATCCGTTTTCTGCTTTCAAATTCAGAAGTTTGGAGAGGTCTTCCCACGAATTCGGATACGAAAGCAAGATGCGGAGTGTTGTGTGCGAGCCATCCCGGTACGTTTCAAGAGGTAGAGGCTCAAACCACATCAGCCTCTGCCAAAACGAAAGATCAGGAGGAGATCATCATGTCGAAGGAACAAGAGAATAAAGCCATCGTGGGTCGTTGGTTCACCCACTTTTGGGGCAAGACCTGCAATCTCGGAATTGTTGACGAGATTGCGGCGCCGGATATGCTATTGCAATACTCGCTGCATGAACCTCGCCGCGGTCACGATGACATCAAGTCCTTCATGAGCGACTTCCGCAAGGCATTTCCCGACCTCAATTTTTGGGGCACAGCTGACCTCCTCGCCGAAGGCGATTACGTCGTCGGCCGTTGGGAGGGCGGCGGCACACACACCGGCCCCGCTTTTGCCGACTTACTGGTAGGATCTCTACCGGCCGCAACGGGGCGCAAGATGCATTTCACCGGTACGACCGTACTCAAGCTGGTAGACGGCAAGATCGTTGAAGAGGTCGGGCTGGACGACGGCGTAACCGCTCTCACACAACTCGGCCTGCTCAAGAAAGCTTGATCGCGGACAATACGAATCTCACGAGTCTGGCCACACTTCGAAAGGCCGGGTGCTACCCGGCCTTTTTTCAAAAGGGCCGAAGTGCAGTCTATGGCGATCGCCGCAGCCATGATCGGTGTTATCACGCTCGCCCGCATCGTCCCGGATTCACGAATTTCCAATTCCATCCTTGTGGGCATCCGGGACCACATACTTAAGTCCGTGCGACGGAAGCGTTAGCGGCCTCCAGGTCGTCTGGCTCGCTTCGCCGCGAAATGATCGGTGCCAAATTCATTCTGCACGATGGCCCATTTTGCAAATGCTCGACACAGGCACGCCGTTGCGCCAGATGGTGACCTTTGTGGTGCACACACTGCAGGAGTTTGTCAGTTTTCTTAACAGCCTGTTGAAATAGAAATCAGTCGACCGCGAAACGATGGGTTAAGGCGACAGGGGAGAAAGCGAACCAGTGCAATACTCTCCTTCAGTGATTCTTTCTATATAGACCGGGCCGCAATACGAATTTCTTCTCGAAACCACGTGTGTGCCGGCTCCGCGTTGAGTCGTTGATGCCAAGTCATGAAATAGG
>Ga0210389_10000087_pt1 | contig 90131 bp, 78 predicted proteins | sample IncBWH28OmetaG_FD_160127 | JGI IMG/M metagenome (GOLD analysis project Ga0210389, IMG submission 160127) | Forest soil microbial communities from Barre Woods Harvard Forest LTER site, Petersham, Massachusetts, United States - Inc-BW-H-28-O ...
TTTTCGATGCGGCAAAATACTGCCGGAAAGTTCGCCAGTCGGGAGTGATGTGGTAATGCTCGTAGCCTGGGCGATCGGATTGAATGATGGCATCGTTGAGGGGAGCGATGGAGCCACCTTCGCCGGTGATTTCGGTGGTGATACCCTGGAAGATTTTCGAAGGCAAGCGAGGATCGACCAAGATGCTGAGTTCGGATTGGCCCAGCATGTCGATGAAGCCAGGGGCGACGACTTTGCCGGCGGCGTCAATGGTGCGCTTTCGGGGTGCGGCGGTCAGGTTGCCGATGGCAGCGACTTTTCCGTCGCGGATGCCGAGGTCGCCGGAGTACCAGGGGGAGCCGGTGCCGTCGATGATATGGCCGTTGGTGATGACGAGGTCGAAGGATGGCGGGGTTTGCGCGAGAACAGGGTGTGAGGTCGCAAGCAGTAAAACGATCGCGAGAACAAAAGCTGGTTTGTAAGACTTCATTAGTTCTCCTTCATTCGAGTGCAGCGCCTAAAAGCGCGTCAGCATTTGTGACACTTCCGGCATGCCTGAAGACGTGCTCTGACACGAGACCAACCCTGCCGCAGACTTCTAGGCCATCGTCGCAGGCCGTCTTGCGATTGCGCCAAACGCGACCCAAATCGCGAGGGCCAGCCATTCATATGCGCTGAAGTGGCCAGGGATTGAGGGCACGACTTTCATCAGTAGCATTGCAATGGCTACGAGCAAGCCCAGGCCGGCAATGATCCATTCGAGTGAAGATAAGTTTTCCTGCCCGGGCAGTTTTCTGGTGCGTCCCATATTAAGGTATGCGGCGCAGGTTGCCGCCCAGCCGATGGCGCAGGCTACGGAGCCGACTTCGGTGATTGGGACGAGAATGGCATCACCGAGAAGCATACAGGCGGCCGTGGCGAGGCCGGTGCAGAGGACTGCGATCGATGGGGTCTGATGGCGGGCATGGATTTGACCGGCGCGTGCGTCGATTAGGTTGCGGCGACCCAGGGCAAACACCAGGCGGCTGGCGGCGACGAAGTTTCCGTTGAAGCATTTGACGAGTGAGAGGAGGGCGGCGGCGAGGATCACGTTGACGATCCAGCGCGAACCCACCGCTTGCCGGAAGGCGACGGCGGTCATAAACTTTTCGCCGGTCAAGGTCTGCCACGGGGAGACAAATGCTACGGCTGCAATGACGACGGTGTAGAAGAGGATGCCGATGAGGATTGCCATCCAGATGGCTTTGAGAAAACTCTGGCTGCGAAATTCGGGAGTGGATTCTTCGGCAGCTTTGCTGACGGATTCGAATCCGGTCATGAAGTAGGGGACGATCTGCAGCATGAGCAGAAAGGAAACCAGCGGCGCGTGGGTGAAGAGCGGCGGAAAATTGTGCGGCGATGCTTTGCTGGCGCCAAGCGCGACGAAGACGATGAAGAGGGCGAGTGTTCCGAAGGAGGTCCAGTTCTGGAAGGTGGCACTGAGGCGGATGCCGCGATAGTTCAGCGTGGTGAGCAGCGCGGTGAGGGCGAGGCCGATGAGGAGGTGTGGAAGATAGACCGGTCGTCCGGCGATGCGGTAGAGCGGGAGCGAATCGAGCGCGGGGACGATGTAGCCGGCGATGCGGCCGACGGCGACGGCTTCCCAGGGGCAGACGATGAAGTAGGCGAGCATCATCATCCATCCGGTGGAGAAGCTGACGGGGCGGGAGAACGCGGCGGCAGTGTAGGCGATTTCGCCTGCGGCGTCTGGCATGGCGGCGACGAGTCTTCCGTAGACCCAACCGATGGGGAAGAGCAGTGCGCCGCCAACCGCGAAACCTAATAGCGCGCCGAGAGCGCCGCCGCGAAGGAGCCAGTCGTCCATGACAACGAGCCATCCGACGCCGACCATGGTGCCCCAGGCTAGTGTGAAGTAATCGGTGAGGCGGAGTTTGCGGGCGAGATGGGACATTTATTTCGGTGGGTGCGTGGAGGGCGAATTATAAAGCATCGGTCAGACGCCCGCATGACAGCCGCCGCTACTTTCGCCGTGGTAGTATCGACAATACTCTGCATCGTGTTACAACCTCGTCAATACTCGCTCAAGAACTGATGACGCCTTCGACCAAATTGCGGAAGCGCGTGCTCAGCGGCATGCGCTCGACCGGGAAATTGCATCTGGGCAACTACGTGGGCGCGCTCGATAACTGGGTGCGGATGCAGGATGAGTATCAGTGTTTTTTCGAAGTAGCGGACTGGCATGCGCTTACCACCGACTATGCCGATACTTCGCGGGTGAAAGAGAATTCCCTGGAAGTGGCGCTGGACTGGCTCGCGGCGGGACTCGATCCAGAGAAGAGTGTGATCTTTATCCAGTCGCACGTTCCGGCGCACGCGGAATTGCATTTGCTTTTTTCCATGATCACGCCTCTGGGTTGGCTGGAGCGGGTTCCGACCTATAAGGAGCAGCGGGAGAATATCAAAGATAAAGATCTGGGGACGTATGGGTTCCTGGGTTATCCGGTGCTGCAGTCGGCGGACATTCTGATTTACAAAGCGGATGTGGTTCCCGTGGGCGAAGATCAGGTGGCACACGTGGAGCTGACGCGGGAGATTGCGAGGCGGTTCAACGGATTTTATGGCTCCGTTTTTCCGGAGCCGCAATCTTTGCTGACGATCGCGCCGAAGCTGCCGGGGACCGATGGGCGGAAGATGTCGAAGTCGTATGGAAATACCATCATGCTGACCGACCCGGAACCGGTGGTGAGGCAGAAGCTGAAGACCATGGTGACTGATCCGGCGCGGGTGCGGCGGAGTGATCCGGGGAATCCGGATGTTTGTCCGGTGGGGGATCTGCATAAGATTTTCAGTGATGCCGCGACAATGGAAAAAGTGAATGTCGGATGCCGGTCGGCGGGGATTGGGTGCATCGAGTGCAAAGGATGGGCGGCGGATGCGCTGGTGCAACTGTTGAGTCCAATGCAGGAGCGCCGCAAGAAGTTTGAGGAGAATCCGAGGCTGGCTTGGGATATTCTGGAGGCAGGCACGGAGCGGGCAAGGGCGGCCGCGGGCGAGACGATGGATCATGTGCGTGAGGCGATGGGAATGTCGATTGCGTATGAAGCGCCGGCAGGGAAGGGTGGGAAGTGATGGAGGATAAAATTGGCGCTTCCATAGACGGCGGGCCGGAGTTTCTTTCGCCGGCGCTTTCTGCGAATCCGCGTGAGCGCGTGAGGCCAGTCGGGAAATCGGCTCACCAAACAGAAAAGAACAAAAACAACGAGGAGAGCGATTCTCCGTTCGCGGTTTCGGTGACGGATGTCTATGAAGGGCCACTGGACTTGCTGCTGGACTTGATTCGCAAGCAGGACATCGACATCTACGATATTCCCATAGCGCGGATTACGGCGCAGTATCTGGCGTACGTGGAAAAAATTCGCGAGCTGGATGTGAATGTAGCGGCCGATTTTATTTATATGGCCGCAGTGCTGATTCACATCAAGTCGAAGATGCTGCTGCCGCGCGATTCGTCGGCGAAGGCGGAGGAGTTGGAAGATCCGCGAACCGAGCTGGTGAACCGTTTGCTGGAGCATGAGAAATTTAAGTCGGCAGCACAAATGCTTTTGCAGAAGCAGCAGATTGAAGATGCGGTCCTGACGAATCCGGCGCTGAAGGAGTTCATGGACGCTGAGGGCACCGAGCCGGAGATGGCTGCGGACGTGATTGATCTAGTGAAGACTTTTCAGCAGATTTTGGAGCGAGTGCGTACGCGACCGATCATTAACGTGAACGAAGAGACGGTTACCGTGGGGCAGATGATTGATTATCTGCGGCGGCGGCTGTCGCTGGAATCGAGGCCGATTCGATTGAAACAGCTTCTGATGCGAGTGCCCTCGCGGCAGGCGCTGGTGTGCATGTTCCTGGCACTGCTCGAAATGGTGCGGCTGCAGGCGATTCAGGTTCGGCAGGACCAGTTGTTTGGCGAAATTGCGGTAAGGAAGCATACCGGGTTTGACGCGGTGATGGCGGAGCAAGCGGCTGTAAGGGACGATTGGCGGTAGAGAAGTGCGGCTTTGGGCTATCAAGCTTGGAAAGCTTAGCGAAGCGAGAGATCCTTCGCTCCGCCTGAAAAACGGCTACGCTCAGGATGACGCCGGAAGTCTTAATAGCTGATTTATGAGTTTAAAAGCTCAACTCGAAGCAATTATTTACGCGGCGGAGACGCCGATTACGACGGAGCAGGTGGTGCAGCTCGTCAAGGAGTCGGTGATTGCCGAAGGCGCGGTGGACGAGAACGAAGTGAAGTCGCGGGTGCGGGCGGCGCTGGAAGACCTGGTCGCTGGTTACAGCACATCCGATCATGGGATCGAAATTCGGCAGGTGGCGGGCGGCTATCGCATGTCGACCAAGCCGGAGCAGCACGAGATGGTACGAAGTTTTGCGAAGAGTTTGAAGCCGCCGATCCGGCTGTCGCTACCAGCTTTGGAAACTTTGGCCGTCATTGCTTATAAGCAGCCGGCAACCGTGCCGGAAATTAACGAGATTCGCGGCGTGGATTCGGGCGGCGTGATTGCCACCTTGCTGGATCGCAAACTGATTACAACCGCGGGGCGGAAACAGGTGATTGGACGACCGATACTTTATAAAACGACCAAAGAATTTCTGATGCGATTTGGGTTGAAGGACGTGAATGAGCTCCCCAGCATGGAGGAGTTTGAGAAGCTGGTGGCGGAATCGTTTCAGGCTGAGTTGATTCCCGCGGAAGAGGCGGCGGGAAATAGTTCGGCGCCGACGGAAGAAGTGGCGGAGCCGGCGATCAGGTCGGAGTCTGCGATCGAACAAGAATAGAATTGGTTGAGGTTCGGAGATTGAAACTGGAACGGCGGCTGAAGCCGCTATTATTTTTTAGGGGAGTTTTGCGGCGTGGCTGAAGCCACGCCCTTTCAAAACAGATTGGAAGTTGTGATGCCCGCTGAACGATTGCAAAAAATTATTGCCGCTGCCGGGATTGCCTCCCGACGCAAAGCCGAAGAGCTGATCAGTGCCGGCCACGTGAAGGTGAACGGGGCCGTGGTAACGGAACTGGGTACCAAGGCCGATCCGGAGATGGATCACATACGGGTGGATGGAAAGCTGCTGCAGGGCGCGCAACATCACGTCTATCTGCTGCTTAATAAGCCGAAGGGTTACGTGACCACGGTAAGCGATCCGGAAAAACGGCCGACGGTGATGCAACTGATTCGAGGCGTGAAGAAACGAGTGTACCCGGTGGGGCGGCTGGATTATGCCAGCGAGGGACTGCTGCTTTTGACCAATGATGGCGCGCTGGCGAACAAGCTGATGAAGGCGGCCTCGCAGGTTTCAAAAACTTACGTAGTCAAAGTTGCGGGAGTGCCGAGCGCAGAATCTTTGGAGAAATTGCGCAGCGGAGTCTCGATTCAAACCGAAAATGGGCGAAGAGTGCGGACGGCGCCGGCCGGGATCCGCCTGGTGAAGGAGGCGAACAATCCGTGGTATGAGGTCACGTTGATCGAAGGGCGCAATCGTGAGATCCGGCGCATGTTCGAGAAAGTGGGACACCATGTGGAGAAGATCAAGCGTGTGCGTTACGGGCCGCTGACGCTGGATGTTCCACCGGGGGAATTCCGCGCGTTGACGCAGGTTGAAGTGGATCGACTGCAGACTGCATGCAATAAACCGATAGCGGGAGCCAAGCGTTCCATGGCATGATGGGCGGCAGGCATGAGCCGCTTTTTTGATCTAGTTTCCAAACCGGCCCGCGACATGGGCACAGCGAGTGGGGCGGGCACGACTCCGGCAGCGCTGGAGCGGCGGTCGCGACTCATCAAACTCGACTCCAACGAAAATCCCTTTGGGCCTTCGGCTCGCGTGATCGATGCCATGAGGAACGCGCTGGCTGGGGCGGGAAATTATCCGGATGACGATTGCAGCCCGCTGCGGCTGAAATTGGCGGCCCATCATGGATTGCCTCCCGAGCAGGTGTTGGTGACAGCGGGTTCAACCGCGTTGCTGAGTCTGCTGAGCCAGACTCTGCTGGCCCCGGGACTGAACGCGGTGACCAGTGAGCGCTCGTTCATCGTGTACGGGATGGCAGTACAGGCCGCCGGGGCGCATCTGATCGAGGCGCCGATGCGGGACGACAGTTTTGATCCGGAAGCAATTCTCGCCGCCATCGATTCGAACACGCGCATTGTTTTTCTGGCAAATCCCAACAATCCTACGGGCACGGTGCTGGAGGCAGGTGTCGTGGAGCGCTTTGTGGCGCAGGTTCCCGGCCATGTGGTGGTGGTGCTGGACGAGGCTTATCGCGAATTCGCACAGCACTTCGCTACGCTAAAGGGACTCACGTATTCGAACTCGCTGGATTACGTGAGGCAGGGCGCGAGTGTGGTGGTGCTCCGAACCTTTTCCAAAGCGCACGGACTGGCCGGGCTGCGCGTGGGCTACGGGCTGGGTCCAGCGGAATTGCTGGGATACTGTGCGCGCATGCGCAATACGTTCTCCGTGTCGTCGATAGCGCAGGCAGCCGCATTGGTGGCGATCGATGATCACCTCCACATTCAGCGCGTGGTAGAAAACAATGCCATCCAATCGCGCGATCTCACCCAGGGATTGTCGGGGCTAGGGTGCCGTGTGGTTCCCACTTGGGCAAATTTTCTGTACTGCGATCTGGGAGAAGAAGCTGCCGCGGTGGCTGGCCGGTTGCAGGAGGAAGGCGTGGCGGTGCGTCCGTTGGGGCCCTGGGGAGCGCCGACCTGCATTCGGCTGACGATTGGGACGCCAGAGCAGAATCAGGAGTTCTTGAAGGCGGCGCGGCGGGTGAGAACGAATTCTGTGGGGATTCAAGCCGCCGCAAGGTCCGAGCCCGGAAACCAGCAGGCGTAAACAATTTCAGTGTTTATTTCAGCGGGCAAAATTTAAGTCCCGGAGGCGGCTGGTGCCGCACTCCGGGACCGCGGGGGGAGGGCCCCGTTCTCCGAAGACTACTCGCTTCGGAATGTTTTGGATCGCTAGTAGCGTCCTTGTTTAAGCCACAGACGAACTTGATCGTCGACGGAAAACCTGTGCGCGGGCGACCCCATGAACTTTGACTCGAGGGAAAAGGCATGGGCCTCGAGCGGCACGGAAAAATGAAGTTTGGTATTGACGAAGCCGCGAACGAAAAGGTCGGCATAGCGCTCAAGTCCAAGAACTTCAAACTGGACGGCGTGCACGAGTCCGTGAAACAGGCAGCGCTCGGTGACCTTCTCGTTGAAAACGACAACGTCAAGGAAGGTCAGGGAATGCATGTGCGTGAGTTCGGGGAGGTTGGCAAACCCCATAGCTTTTGCTTCCGAGTAAAAGGGAGGATTGGGGACGCGATCGCCATTGAGTTCGACGACTCTGACCTGATCGAGCAGGGCTGGAGAAAAATACGGCCACATCAGGGCTTTTTGGTACTTGTTGAGAGGAGCGGCGGAATGAAAATAGCGCTCGCGCTGGTCCCGCAGGTAGGAAGAAACAAGATCGATTGCCTCGCCGATGCGTTCTTCGGAGAGCTGAATAACGGGTTCGGATTCGGCTTCCACCGCGGGGATTTTGCTTTCGATGGAGGTGTAATATTCGCTGAGGGCGGCGGCGGCCTGGACAGACTTGCGGAGGACATCACGCTGTCCGAAGCGGGCCAGATCGTCGGTAGAAAAGCGGAGCCGAAGCTGGTGCGTGGCGCAATGGGCGCTGAGCAGTTCGAGTTGCGCCTGGCGCAACTCCGAATTCATATGGACGATAGAAATTCTATCGTCAGGGTTCTCCCACGAATACATCTGTAACTCCTGAGGAAATGAGATGCCGGAAGGGGGCCCAATTGCTTTGCTGGATAAGTTATACAGCGTTATATTCACGATGTCAACACAATTTCGGAGACACAAAAACGATTTTTCTTTACTGCTTTACAATGTTATGTTTACGTAGTATACAGAACGTGCAAGGTTAGTCCTCTTGAGGAGCTCCTGTGCCGCGCCCACCCAACCCTGACCTGGAAGAGCAAATCCTTAAAGCAGCGCGAAAATTGTGGAAGAAGGGCGGCGAGACTGCGCTGACCATGCGGGCTGTCGCGGAAGCCGCGGGAACAAATACTCCGGCGGTTTACCGGCGCTTCCGCGACCGGGAGGATATCCTGCGGGCGCTGCTGCAGAGGATCCGGCTGGAATTTGCCGAGGTGCTGCGGGCCGCTTCATCTCCGGAGGAGGCTTGTGAACGCTATATCGATTACGGGCTGAGCCATCCCCACGAATACGAATTGTTTTATCAGCACGAATACGAGCTGTTTTATTCGGCCCGCTCGATTCGCGCAGGTGCGAAAAATGACTTGGGTAGACCGGGACGGGATGCCATGGCTCAAAAGTTGGCGGAGAAACTCGGCGGAGCGCCGGATGACCACGAGCGTCTTAATAAATCATTGTGGATGCTGGCTCATGGGGCAGCAATGTTGATGATCGCGAAGACGATCCTACCCCAGGACGTGGAGGAGACGCGCACCATCTTTAGCGCGTCAGTCGCGGCGCTGTTGAAGCGGGCTGATCTGTAGAGAGCGCCACGAGGGCCATGGCTGCAGCTCTCCCGCCTCCTGCCAAATACGCGGTTGAGATTCAACGAATTCAGATCAGGGTGAGGTATTCGTGGATTGCGTGGCCGCGGAAGCGCGCATGCCGGTGGCATCAAAAGTAAAAGTGCGAACTTCGCCGGGGTTGCCGTGAGTGGGGATTTCTTTTCCGTTCAACAGAAAGCTGATACCAGCCGCGTTGCCAACTTTTACGATGACTTCGTGACTGGCGCGAACTGACGTATTGGCGGGAGCGATGAGAGTCTCCTTCGCTGCAGGTTGGCCGTCGGCAGAGATCGAGACCCAGGACGTTTGGTCGGCACGGATCAGCAGAGTGAAGCTGAGCGGCGACTTGGGAGCGGACGCGAGAGAGTGGGTTTTTGTCACCGGAGGATTGACGTCGGCATCAGGAGAGTTCGCGGCTGGCTGGGCGGCGGACGCAGTCGACGGCGAAGCGTGTTTGGGGGGCAGTGCGGCGGTAACGGCGGACGTCGCTCCGGACGCAAGGGCAGGGAGCGCAGCGGCAGGGACCGCGGCGGCGGGTGCCGGACCGGGATGCGAAGAGGGCGCAGGTTGGGCAGTGGTTGCGATCTGGCGGTGACGGCGGAAGCTCCAGATGACAAGCGCCAAAGTAATCAGCAGTAAAGCGGCGGCGAGTCTCCCCCAGGGGACGGAGCGCGAGGGACGATCCGAGCCGATGGATGCGGGGAATCCAATTGGTTCGGGATCTTGGGGAAGATCCGAAGAGTGCGCGGAAGTCAGGTTCAAGAACGATAGGGGTGAAGAGGGAACACGGTCGTTGGAACGCTCTTCGCGAGGATCCGCGGAGGACTGAACCTCGTTTAAATGAACCTGATTTGGATGAACCTGATGAGCATGAACTTCATGGGGACGAGCTGCACGCTTTTCACCGCGACGAGCATCCTTGCGGCGGTCATCTATCTGTCTCCGACGATCGGCGGGTGTATCCGCATGCCGACCGTTTTCAGGAGGATTGCCCCGAAGGCTCGTGTTTCCATGGTTGTGATTTTGGAGGCTGTTACCGCCACGATCAATGGGGTTGCGACGAGTTGAAGAGGCTTCTTCGGTGTCCGGCGTGGACATTCCTGTGCGATTGCGGAAGCTGGGCAGGATTGTTTGAGACTGAATCTGGCTCTCACGTAAGGCGGCGAGATAGTCGGAGACGGCTTCTTCTTCGTCGAGGCCGACCTGCCGGGCGTAGGCCCGGACAAAACCTTTGTTGAAGACACCGCCGGGGAGCTGATCAAAATGCTCGTCTTCGATGGCGCGCAGCATGCGGGGGCTGATTTTTGTAATGGTGGAGATGGAGTCGAGCGAGATGCCTCGCTGCTCGCGCTGGTTACGCAGTTTTTCTCCGAACGCACCCACTGTGGACTCCGGCGGGCAGAACGACCGCTGCCCGCATCGAGATGACAACTATCATAGGCGAAGGCGGACGCGGAATCCAGAATAAGCTTGTGGGGAGAGGTTACCTCAGGGCTCAAGTGCGGCTCAAGCTTGAACTCTTAGGCAGCGCTGAGGTGCGGCGCTTCCACCGTCGTGTAGGGATTCAGGCGGTTTTTCCTCGGATAGTCTCTCAATCATTTCTTTCGCAGGACGATGGTGAACTGGGCTTTGCAGGTTTTGGAAGGGTCGTCGAAGGCGGAGCCTTCGCGATCGCCCTCGGAGGCGCGGAAGAAGAAGCCTTGTTTCGATGCGTTTGGGAGGCCGATGAAGCGGGCTTTGCCATCCGCGTTGGTTCCGACCTGGAGGTCGAACTTGTGGAGGTTCATGAATCCGTAAGCGATGTGGACGCGGATGTTGGCGGCGTAAACGGGCTGACCGGCATCATCGGTGATGATGAAATCGGCGGTGCAGGGGCCGAGGCCGGCGTCAACTTCCGCGATGGATTTGGGATCGGGCTTGGAAGCGGACGACTGGGCGGCCAGGGGCGTCAGCGCGATAGCAAGAATCGCGAAGACGATAAACGAGGCGAGAGTAGATCTAACTTGGCCTAGCATGGCGATATCTTAGCGCACACATCCTAATCTTGATTACGGAGTGATTTCGAAGATGGCGCCTTGGCCGTACGTGCCCGCTGCCGCGGCGGCACCGAAGAGTTGCCCGGAGGAATTGAAGACAAGCGCCCCGACTGGCAGAGTACCGTCCGAATTGCCGGTGAATGCGTGAAGCACTGTCTCATGCCAGCCGCCGCCCGAAAAGGGTGAGATTTCGAAAGTGACACCACAGCCGTTGGGGTTGCATGCGCTCAAGGTGGAATTGCCGCCCTGTTGCGTGTTGCCATAGACATTGCCCTACAGCGGTGCCGTATACGTTGCCTGCCGCGGCGAGGATGACTGGCGTTTCGGGGGCTCCGCCGTCCAATCCGCCAGTGAAAGAATAGATGACGGTTTCGGACCAGCCGCCGCCAGTCACAGGGGAGAGCTCGAAGACCGTACCAGAGTTGTGAGTGCCGCCGAGAACGGTAGTGCCGTAAAGATTCCCAGCCGCATCGGACACGACGCCAGCATTGGGGGTGTGCCCGTCGTGTCCGGGCGCGACGAAGTCGTAAATTGCGCTTTCGGATTGAGCTTGGCTGGGCAAGGACAGGACGAAGGCGAGGGCGAGGAGTGCGAGGAGGGTTCGGGCGACGATTCGGGGCTTTGGGGTCTCGCGAGTCAGCATAAAATTATCCTTCCTCCTTAATTTTTTCACAGAGGCGGATTACCCCATGTCAGCGGAACCAGCCAAACAGGGAAATTCGTTTTTTCTTCAGACGGCCCAAGACGGATAAAACACCTCCGCAGGAGTGGAAAGCGCGGAGACGAAGGGGGGAAATGCTGCGTGGGATTCTAGCATAGAAATGGAGACGAAGAGCGAACCAGGCTGGCGGCTGATTATTTCGCTAAGGAAAAGATCCCATTGGCTTTAAGGGTACTGGTTACTAACGGTCGTTGCCGTGGCGGGGAAGCGAATCTATAATTTTCGGAACTGTCACTCGTCCATGCAACGAATCGCTGACTCGGAACTTGGGTAACGATTCGGCGATCAGTTTCAATTTAAATATCCGCGGGCTGGAGAGCCTGCCCCCACGGGAGATGAAGGAACCCCGCATGTCCGAGGCCGCCGGAACGCAGCTAACCCGCCAGAGCCAGGAGCTCAACATTTTTCACGACGTGGCCAAGGCGCTGACGTCGTCGCTGGACCTCGACTCGATTCTGCAGACGATCATGGAAAAGATGGCGGAATACTTCCGTCCGGACACGTGGTCGTTGTTGATGGTGGACGAGCAAAAGGATGAGTTGTACTTCGCGATTGCGGTGGGGGCGGCGGCTGAGGCGCTCAAAGATATCCGGCTGAAGGTGGGCGAAGGGATCGCAGGGTGGGTGGCGAAACACGGCGAGCAGGTAATTCTGGCCGACGTGGAAAGCGATCCGCGGTTTGCCAAACGCATCGACGAAGCAACGCATTGCGAAACGCGGTCGGTCATTTGTGTGCCGCTGCGGTCGAGGCTGCGAGTGCTGGGCGTGATCCAGCTGGTGAACGCCGATATCTCGCAATTCAACGAGCAGGAAATTTTCTTTCTGCAGGCGCTATGCGACTACGCGGCGATTGCGATTGAGAATGCGCGCTGGGTGGAGAAAATCCAGGAACTGACGATCACCGATGACTGCACCGGCCTCTATAATGCGCGGCATCTTTATAAAACCCTGGAGACGGAAGTGTACCGGTCGTCGCGCTTCGGATATGAGTTTAGCGTCCTGTTCATCGATCTGGACCGCTTCAAGGCGGTGAACGATACGCACGGACACTTGATTGGCAGCAAGCTGCTGGCCGAGATTGGGTATCTGGTGAAGGCGCAGCTGCGTCTGATCGATTATGCGTTTCGTTACGGCGGAGATGAATTTGTTGTGCTGCTGCCGCAGACCGGAAAAGATCAGGCGCTGGTGGTGGCGAAGCGCTTACGCGACGGGATGCGGGCCAGCAGTTTCTGCCGCGATGAAGGGTTGAATCTGAACGTCCGGGCATCGATTGGACTCGCCACGTATCCGCACGATGCGCGAGACGCCCACGACATCATCCGGCAAGCCGACGAGATGATGTATCTGGTGAAGAACACGACGCGCGACAATATCGGGATTGCGCAGCGCGGAGTGATGAAATAACAGGTTGGGCGATTGAAGTGATCGATCATTTGGATCGCTGCCAGAGCGCATGAAGACGCTGGCGCCGCTGGACCTTTCGCCGCAAGTGAAAGTGGCGCAACTGAGCATGGTCCGGCGAAGATAACATAATTTTTTTCGCCGGTTTCTGGGCGGAGTGGATTCGATCAGGGCTCTATTCCGGCGCTTCTTTCCAATCCACCGTTCGGCGCTCCCGGCTGCTCTTGTGCGCCAGTATCACCGCGCGCATGGTCTGTAGCGCCTGCTGCGGAGTTACTTCCAGAGGAACCTTTTTCTCTATTGCATCCCGCACATTGGCGTAAAACCCGCGATAGTCGCCGCGCTCCGTCTTTACCTTGACACTTGGTTCGCCGACGATGCTCAGGGTCCCCCACAGTTCTTCCGCTTCTTCGCCCCAATCCGTACCCCAGTCGGTTCCTTGAGGATACTGGTCCGCCCGCAGCCGCGCCTCCTGCGGATCCATTCCATGCTTCATAAACGATCCTTTGGTCCCATGAATCAAAAAATGCGGCCCTGGTGCGTAAGCGATGATCCGCGCCCGCCCCATGGCTCGGAGTCTCGAATACTGCATGCAAACGTCGAACGAATCATCGACCTCCGAAGTCTCGCGCTCGCAGAATGCCGATGCGACAATCGCATCTGGCTCGCCAAACAACACCAGCGCCTGATCGATGACATGCGGTCCCAGATCGAATAACACGCCCGCGCCCGCCTGATCCGCCTTTTCCCGCCATGCGTTTGGTTTCGGCTCCGGGCGAAACCGGTCATAGCGACATTCGTATTCCACGATTGTGCCTAAACAACCCGACTGCACGATTTTCTTGATTGTGCCAAAATCGCCATCCCAGCGCCGGTCTTGATAGACGGTGATCAATCGTCCTCGCTCCGCTGCCAGCCGCACTAATTCTTCAGCCTCAGCCAGCGTTGGCGCGAAAGGCTTGTCCACCACCACATGCCGGCCGGCCAGCAGACAAGCTCGGGCCAGCGCGAAGTGCGAATCGTTTGGCGTCGCGATCACGCACAGCTGAATTTCCTTATCCGCCAGCAATTCGTCCAAGGTCCGGGCCACCCTCACTTCAGGATATCTTTCCTGGGCTCTCGTTCCCCTGCGCTCCAGAATGCAGGCTAGTTCCATCCCTGCCACGCCGCGGATCACCGGGGCGTGAAACGCCTGTCCCGCCATGCCAAATCCCACCAGTCCCACACGCACCATGCCGGCTCCTTATTTTCTGCCCGTCAACTACTACGATTGCCTTATCAATTTACAGCGTAATGCTGATATTGCGCCTCTGCCGCGTGCCGTATAACGATGAAGAGTTCTTCTGCTGCTGGGTTGAACAATAGAATGCTAACGTCTTAGGAGGCGTAGATGCGATTCGGACCTTTTCTCGTGATTGCTCTGCTGCTGCTCATCTTGTGGGCTGGTGGCTTTCTCATGTTCCACGTAGCCGGCGGATTGATTCACCTGCTGCTGTTGTTCGCAGTGATCTCGTTTGTCGCCCACCTGGTGATGGGCACCAGAACGGCATAAAGTTTCGAGCGGAAGCCGCCGTCGGTCAGGCTAACCGGCTCCACTGCCGGCCGCTTTCTCTCGATCTTCTTAAGGCCTCCATTTTGGGGAGGCCTTATTTCTTGCGATCCTTCAGCCGCCGCACGAACTTCAGTCCCGACCATACCTCGGTCACCGCGCAGACCTTCACATCCACAAGTCCCGCCTGAAGCCCGGTCTCACGCACACCGTTTTCATCGACGTCGGTCACGACCCCCGAACTTTTTTCGGCCAACTCACCCACAACATTCCGGCGGGCGCGAGCGCCTTCGTCAGTCGCGCGAACTCCTTCGTCAATTCGGTGCGCGACTTCGTGAACACTATCGCAAAATCGAGCGCGTCCCCGGCTTTGACAATGGTGCATCCCGCCAATGCCTCGGACAGTTCCGCGCGCACCTCCACCGGAGAGTTTGCCATCTGCACGCGAAATCCCGCCTTGATCCCTAATTTTTTCGGTAATGGTGTCCCAGAATATCCCGGCATTGAGTTGCCCGTTGCAGTGCAAAAGAGCTGCGACTCAGGCACGAGCTAAAAGCAACCTACTGCGCCACTGGCGCAAAATAACCCCGCCGCGCCCTCACCCGGAAGGTTTTGCGGTCATTGGCCACTATCTCAATCGTGCGGAAGTGTCCGTCCGACTTGAAGTCCGCCGGTTTATAGGACACGTCATACTGGCTGCGGAGCTCATCCTGAATTTCTGCGAAAGCGTTGGTCACATCGCGAATCTGGAAGGGAAAGAATGCCCGCCCGCCGGTCGCGTCTGCCATGCGTTCGAGCACTTTATCGCCGGCGCCCTTGGTGCCGCTGACGTTGGTGCTGATGGTGTAGATGATAGCGTCGGCCCGCTGCGCCATTTCGATGGCTTCCTCGCGTGTAACGTGGCTCTGGTTGTCGTCTCCATCACTCAAAAGAATAATGGCGCGCCGCGTCGGTCCCTTGCGCGGTTGCTTCAGCAGCTTGTCGCGACAGGCGTAGTAGAGCGCATCGTACATGGCCGTGCCGCCGCCGGGGCGCAGCGCGCGGACTCCTTTTGCCAGCTTCTCGGTGTCGTCGGTGAAGTCCTGAGTCACTTCCGGAGTTGCATCGAACCCGACAACGAATGCCTCGTCATAACGCTTGCGCACCGTCTGATTCAGAAACTCGATGGCAGACTCCTGTTCGAACTTGAAACGGTCCCGGACCGAACTGCTGGCGTCGATCAGCAATCCCACCTGCAGCGGCAAATTCGTCTCCGCGTGGAAGCTCCGAATCTCGGACACGGGCTTGTTGTCGTCCACGATCCGGAAGTCGCCCTGCTTCAAATCCGTAACTCGCTTGCCGTGTTTATCGGTCACGGTGAATACCACATTCACTTCGTTGGTGCCCACGCGGATCTTCGGGATGTCTCCGTTCTCCGCTGCGGCATCGGGGGAATTCGCTTCGCTGGAATTTTGCGGAGCTTGCGTGGTTCCGGCCGCTGGCGGCGTTGATGCCGACGAAGGAGAAGACTGGTCCGAAGCCGGAGCGGCTGCCTGCGTCCCCAGGGACGCGCCCTGCGCCATGCAGAGCTCGCACCTGCTGAACCCCAGCAGGAAGATCGTAGCGCAACCCATTACCAAATTTTTTTGCCAGATGCGTTTCGTAAACATGTACCTCATTCGGTGGTTCATTATATCCACAACCGTTGGCTAAAGCGCCATTCCGGCTTCGCAGCTCCTTAAGGCGCGATTCGAATATGGCACGGCGGTATGCCTGAGGCATACCCTGATAGGAATCGTGAAGATAGGAATCGTGAAGATACGCATCGTGAAGATACGTGTCATGACGATCCGATCCGGCACTTTTTCAAGAGCGCCGCTAGGCTTCTAATGTCTTCAAAAATTCCCGCAACTCCTCTGGCAACTCACTCTTAAGCGCGATCGTCTCTCCCGTCCTCGGATGCTGAAACTCGATCTCGGCTGCGTGCAGAAAATTACGGGGAAGGGCAGTTACCGCGTTTTTTCCGCGTGCCTGCTTGGGCGCGCCATAAGTCGTGTCTCCGACGACCGGATGGCCCATCGTCGCCACGTGCACGCGAATCTGGTGAGTGCGCCCGGTATCAATTTTTACGTCGAGCATTGTGAACTTCCCAAACTTCGTATCCAGACGGCGCACCACGCGATAGTGGGTTACGGCTGTCCGGCCGCCTGCGAGGCGCGTCGTCATCTTCATCCGGCGCACTGGATCCCGGCTGATGCTCTGTGACAGCGTTCCCGAATCTTTTTTCACCCAGCCATGCACCAGCGCAACATATTTCTTCTTCACTGCGCGCGCTGCAAACTGGGCGCCCAGGTTGCGATGGGCGGCGTCGGTTTTTGCCACAATAATCAATCCGCTGGTTTCTTTGTCGAGACGATGGACGATGCCTGGACGCAGTTCGCCGCCAACGGCTGACAAACGTTGCAAATGATGCAGCAGGGCATTCACCAGCGTGCCGCGATTGCGGGCGTCGTCGGAGGCACCGGCCCCGGCGTGGACCATCATTCCCGCGGGCTTGTTGATCACGGCGAAATCGTCGTCTTCGTAAACAATGTCGAGGGGAATCTCCTCGGCAATGGCCTTCAGCGGAGCCCGCTGCGCCTCGCCGAGGACGGTGATGCGCTCCCCGCCGCGCAGCTTCAGCGAAGCCTTTGCCGGAGCATCGTTGACGAGGACTTTGCATTCGGCGATCATTTCCTGGACGCGGGTGCGGCTGACGGAGTCGAGGCGCAACGTGAGGAACTGGTCGAGGCGTTTGCCGGCATCTTCAGGCGTGACAGAAATGAGAATGGGAAATGATTCAGGCATTCCCTGCGAAGGATACTACACGAGATCTGAGATGGCCCGGCCGAGGAGCCTATGCTCTAAGGCAGGGGCTTTACAGGATCGCCCTATAATAAAAATCATCATTGGACGAGGGCAGGCATGTTCCCAAACGAGCTACACCAGGACGCCTTTCGAGCCCGCAATGGGGAATTCGGGTGGACTCGCGACCAGATTCCTGCGGTTGTGGATGTTCTGCGTTCTCACGGAATGGGGATTCTCGGCGGTGAGCTGTGGTGGGTGCGCGACGGACTCACGGATTGGGAAGGCCTCATTCCCCAGCGGCATGGCCCACCTGGCGTATACATGTGGCAGACCAAACGCGAACCCGGCGAACCCTCGCAAAACTTTATCGAACGGGGCGTTTCCGACGCGCTGGCTGCCGCAAAGAGATGGCCAATGCCAGATGATCTGCCGCTTGATCTATCGGGCCGGATTCTGTACAACCTCACGTGGATTTCCGAGGGGGAGTTTAAGAAACTCACTGCCAGATCGTCTCAAGGTGAATGATGTCGGTTCCGCTCAACGCGTCGCCCCGACTGGCTGCGCGGTCACGTTCTTAGCCCCGGGCCGCAACCACCAGATCAGCCCCCCAGCCACCACCAGTCCAATCGCGATCAACTGCGTCCCCGACATGGCTCCGCCGAACACCGACCCGCGGCCGGGATCGTCTCGCAGGAATTCCAGGAAGAACCGCGCGACGCCATAGATGAACAGGAATGCGCCGAAGACCTGGCCATCAAACTTTCGCCGCTTCAGAAGCCACATCAGGAAGAAGAAATTCGCCAGCTCGACCGCCGCCTCGAACAACTGCGTAGGTTCCAGCGGAACGCCCAGCGGAGTTCCGGTGATCTGATTGGCCAGCGGATTGTGAAACGTCACCGCCCACCAATGATGCGTCTCTTTTCCGTAGCAGCATCCCGCGGCAAAGCAGCCCACGCGGCCAATCGCATGGCCCAGGGCCAGCCCTGGCGCAAATGCGTCGCAGGTACCGAGCGCGGGCATATGATGCCGGCGCACGTACCACGCCGCGGCGGCGAATGCCGCAATCAAGCCGCCCGAAAAAACGCCTCCGGCCTGCAGCGTGGTGACGCTGAAAATCTCCCCCGGATGCGCAGCATAGTAGCTCCACTCGTTGATAATGTAGAGGACTTTCGCTCCGACAATCCCGCACAGAACTACCAGAATGCCGAGGTTCCAGGCCTTCTCGCCGTCAATCCCCAGCTTCTCGGAATTGCGTACGCTAATCCATAAGCCGATCAGCACTCCCATGGAAACCAGGAAGCCGTAGGTCGGCAGAAAAAATCGTCCGAAATGAATTAGTTGTGGGTACACAGTTACTTAGATGCGGAACCTTCAGTATAGCAGCCTGGTCACTCCCTTTCCCTTTGATGCTTGGCAGGGGTAGTGGGCTACTTTGAACCTCTGAGCCAAAAACCTAAGATCGTTCCGACCGATCCAAACGCCCAATGCTTTTCGGAAGATGTGTAGCGCGACGACAAAATAATGTACAACGCTCCCGACATGACGAGTAATGAAACAAATACCTGCATAAGGACCTTTATCTCGGATGGTGTCTTTATGAGTTCAAGGGAGAATCGTGTCGCGTACCTACAGGCCACCAACGAAACAACCGTTAAACAAAACAACACGATTGGAACATGGTTTGCAAGAATGTTCATTTACGCCGCTCTTTCTTCCCTCCGCTGTTCGTAGGCTTCCCAGAGGGCTACCAAGTCCTCTACGCTCCACAGCCGATCTGTCACGCCAGCGGCCATAGCCGGGGACGTGCGAAGTGTACGATGAATCTTGATGAAGTTGTAGGCGAAATAGTTGAGGGCTGTGGCAGCCGCGTGATTCTCCATCTTCCGGCTGAATCCATTCGATAGGCGAGTATAGCGCCTCATGCTGGTTCGGACGCTCCAGTTTTGGCGCTCTACGAACGATGTAGAGACATGCTTTGGATCAGGCCGACCGCTCACTTCTTTCATCTCACAGCCGATGCACTTCGCGGGAGAATAGCGGGTATCAGGGTCGCCAGAAGCCCGATAAATCTTGTGAAGTTGAGCGAAGTCTGCCTGTCCACCGAAAGCATCTTCGACCACGTTCAAGTATGTGCGGAGTTGGTCGGTCGTGATTTGTACGCGGCCTTTTACGCGCTTGGCAATGTCCTCTACGAAGTCTTTGGCTGTGGCTAGATCGCGCTGCCCGAGCCGCCATGACGGGACTAGCTTGCTGTCCGCGTCCACGCATACCCAGAGCCAAACGTCTCCAGCATCGGGGCATTTGCGTGCAATCTCTTCGGTACGATTCTTGTCCTTGCAATAAATCCAAGACCACATCTCATCAAGCTGTAGCCGTTTCGAGCGCAAATTACGAAACGCATGGTCCTGATAATCGGCGCACACCTCGCCAACTTCGACCAAGAGCCGCATAACGGTTTTCTTGGCTACTCCGGTCATACGGACCGTGGCGCGAATCGAGCAACCTTCAATGAGACAGCCGATTACTTGGGCGCGGGATTGAGAATCAAGGCGGTTCATGCATACAGTATGCAAGAGCGCTCTTGTATTGTCAAGATAAATGTTCCATATGGAACATTTCCACCGTTATCCACATCTGTCCACATCTGTCCACAGGTTCTCCACAGGGAATACCTCGAAGTACAATAAAGGGATTGACGTGTGAGATGGCGCTATGCTACTAAAGAAGAAAGGGCCAGATCACCAGAACTTTCCTTGACCGGGAAAGGTGACCTAGCCCCTAGAAACGAGGGTAGCTATGAGACTCTAAACGCCCCTAGACCGGGCGCGGGGGCAGGGAAAACCTGTCCCCTTACACAACCCTCTTCGGCGTTTGTACCAAATTCGACCATAGGAGTCAATGGATTATGAGCCAGACAAGCGTTAACTATAAGAGCGTCCTTGAGGATTTGAGGGCTAAGCGAGTGAAGTTGGACGCCGCCATTTCTGCCATCGAAGAGATGGTCGGTGATGCTTCGAGCACCGATTCTACGCACTCGGAACAACCTGTCCGGGCCACGGCAGCCACATCTTATCTCTACAGCCGCTCAACCATTGCCGAAGCTGCAATACACTTCCTAAAGGCCGCTGGGAAGCCTCAAGGAACGGTGGAGATCGTGAATGCCATCAAGCTGGGCGGCATTAGGTCGAAGTCCAAGAATCTATATCGCACCGTCTACAACTCACTCAACACTAAAATGGACAAGGGACAGATTACAAAAGGCGGAGGGAAATGGGGCCTTACGGAATGGCAGAACCAACAAGAAAACCCCCGGTAGCAGGCCGGGGGCTTACGACAAAATGGTCGTCCGTCTGTGGTGCCGAACGACTGGTACCACGCATAGACTACGCCGTTTCAATTATGCTTTGTCAAGGGATGACATAGGTTCGAGGTTACGAAAGAGGACGGCGTATCCAAGCGTGGTCGAAGGGGAAGGGCTTGCAACCCTTTGGTGGCTGTGGTCACCCGCGTGGGTTCAAATCCCACCGCCGTCTCCAGAATAATCATTCTTTTTCTTTTTCTTTGCTCCATCTTGCCCTTGCTGCGTTAGATAGCGCCTTGCTGCGCTCCTCTGCTGAAACATTGGCCCAACGATTCTTTCCGCCCTTCTTCCCGCCCTTGCTTGCCATTGCACGCATGAAGCGTAGAACTTCAGCTCTGTTAAACTTGGGCGCGATTTCAGCGTCAGCGGACTCCACAGAACGGGCGACCATAGCGAATGCCGCTTGATTCACATCTTGGGGCTGTCTGGGCTTACGTGAGCGCTTTTGCATGAATCTAGTATCCCACGTTTGCCAGCCGTCTCAAAATGAAAGTAGCCCACTACCCTTGGCAGGAAACGCTTCACGGTGTCACGGCGGGACGTGGTAACATTCGGTCCGCTTGGAGAATGCATCATGCGCCTTTCCCCCGTTCTGATCCCGTTCCGCCCGGAAGTTTCGAAGTCGTTGGTTGAAAGTGGAGTCTTCGACCATCCTCTCGATGGAGCGGTGTGGGCGCCTCCGCAAATGGCCAAACCCGCTGCCGGTTCCGCGCTCAACTCTGCGCCTCCCGCAACCTTGCCCGGCGCTGGCGAGTTTCACGCGATCCCGATGAATGCGCCGAACCGGCGCGCTCTCGCTCGCGCACTTGGAATCGGCGAAGCTGCTGTGCCCCTCGTCGAGCATTTTGCGCCCCAGGTCCCGGCCACCGCCCTCGACGGCGTTTCCGGCGTACTGGCCAGCGCGGAGATGATTCAACAATGGGTAAGCCCGGTTCATATGAGTGAGACGGAAAAGCTCCTATTCTGGGGCCAGCGAACAGCCAGCGCGCTGAATTTCGCCGCAGACGTAATCCCCCTGCTGCACGGCGCCAAGCCCACCCTGAGTGCTTTAGTTGTACTGTGCCGAAGTGGCAACGAGGTTTATGCCGTCTTCAAAGAGAACGACGACAAGAAAGGGAATGACAAGAGGTAACTGCTTACTCGACACGCGATGAGTCTGTCGAAGTGTGATTCTCGATAAAGCGGTTTCGAGCAGCCCCGACCCGCTACTTCCTGTAATAAATCAAGCCGACCCACTGTGCCGTGTGACGGGCCGAGAATGAACCGTCAGGTAGACGTTGGGAACCCGCCGAGACCCTTTAGGCATCTCCGCATGGCGGAGCGTTGCACACCGGATCCTAGTTCGAGTCGAGTCCCCGTTCATTCAGCATTGGTTCAAAAATCGGTTACCGCCATCACCAACCCCGCAGGCCGGCTTTCACTCTGGATGCTAGGAGAACTCCCCTTCATTTAGCAATAGGGGAGCTGCAAATAGTTGGCAGATCACTTGCAACCAAAGTAACCAAGCCGCAACACTCCAGCTTTGCAGTTGCAGTCACGAGATCAATTTCACAGGAAGGCTGCCATTCGCGGCGGAGCAAATCCTCCCGCGAACTTGCCAACGAAGAATTCCTATTCTGGCGTGATCCCGCGGCCGTTGTATACTCTGGACGCGAAACTCGGGCTCTGAGTTTTCCGTGTTTGGTCAGAGCCGGGCAGAGGTTCATGTCGAAGCATCGCACGTTCGGAATCGTGGCGGCAGTCGTTCTCATCGTGGTGCACATCATTGTGCTGGCCGTGCGGTATGGTACCGACACCGCTTCGCTTCTGGGTGACTGGATTGACAGCGTGGCGCCGTTAGTGGCGGCGATAGTTTGTTGGTCCGCCTCGCGGCGTGCCGGTCCTTTTGGCCGGCGCGTCTGGCGGTTGGTTTCCTTGTCGGCATTCCTGGCTTTCGTGGGCCAATCGCTTTATACCCACTCCTACGATTATTTGCATGCTCCGCTTGGCACTCTCTGGCCGAGTGATGTTCTGGTTTTCTTCTGGGTTGTCCCAGCAATGATGACCCTGTTTCTAAGCCCGCAGGATCCTAGCAGCGGCTTCCGATGGCTTCGCCTGTGCGATTTTGTGCAGGTCTGCACTCTCGTCCTTGCGGTCGAGCTGTCGCAGCTTTACGTCCCCTCCGGGTGGATGACCTCGGGGCAGTCGATGCAGGTTCGCGCCCTCCATGTCGGGATCATATTTTTTGGCGTCATCGCGCTGAGCTTCCTGTTCCGCGGCCTGCTGAGTGCGAATCGTACTGCCAAAACATACTACGTCCGTATGGCTGGATTCCTTTTTTTTCATGGGACTGTGCTCAACGCAACTCTCTACGCGCAAGCATCCCGGGACTATCGACAAGGGAGCTGGCCCGATCTCTTATGGACACTTAGTTACTGTCTACTGATTGGCATTGCGGCCTTGTGGAAGGATAATGAGACGGATACCGAAATACCCAGATCTGCCTCTCGCGGGATGCAGCTGCTGGCACAGTCCGCTCCTCTCCTGATTCCCGCCATCGTGTTTCCGCTGGCATTGCGAATTGCTCAGGAACAATTCCTCAGCTCCATTTTTCTCGTGACGATATCGTTTGCCGCCGCCGGTGGACGGCTGTTCGTGGTGCAGAACCAACTGCTGGTGAGCACACGCGAATTGCAGAACAATCTTTCCCTGCTGCAGGGCATCACGGAGGGCACCACCGATTCCATCTTCGTCAAAGATTTGCAGGGCCGCTATCTGATGATCAACACCGCGGGGGCGCGTTTGCTGGGACGCAACGTCGAAGAAGTGATCGGCAAGGTCGACACCGAACTTTTTGCTCCCGAGAACGGCCTTGAAATTATGGTGGGAGACCGCAAGGTCGTCGCGTCGGGAAAGACTCAAACCTATGAGGAGCTGGGAGTCTCCGCCGGGGTGGCGCGTACCTACTTATCGACCAAGGGTCCTTATCGCGACGCTCATGGACAGGTCGTCGGATTGCTCGGTATCTGCCGCGATATCACCGATCGCAAGCGTGCGGAAGAGGAGATTCGAGAGGCCGAGCAGCGGGTGCGGATTCACGTGGAACACACCCCACTGGCCGTTATCGAATGGGATCTGCAATTTTGCGTCGCTGCTTGGAATGCCGCGGCGGAACGCATCTTCGGATACTCCCGCGAGGAAGTCATGGGAAAACATGCCAGCTACATGGTCCCACCGGCCTTCCACGACCATGTGGGCCAGATTTGGCAAGAACTTCTGCAGCAAAAAGGAGGAAGCCGCAGCACCAACGACAACACCACCAAAGACGGTCGAACCATTTCGTGCGAGTGGTATAACACACCGCTGGTCGACGACTCGGGACGCGTCCTCGGTGTCGCCTCGCTGGTTCAGGATGTGACCGAGCGGGTGGCGCTCGAGGAGAAGCTCCGCCAGTCACAGAAAATGGAGGCAATCGGCCGTCTCGCTGGAGGTGTAGCCCACGACTTCAACAACCTCTTGACGGTGATCATGGGCTACAGCCAGATTCTGACCGACGGTCTCCCGGTTGCGAGTCCGCTTGCGGACGCTACCGCCCAGATTCGATCGGCCGCGAACCGCGCCGCTGGAATCACCCGCCAACTCCTCGCCTTCAGTCGAAAGCAGGTACTCTCGCCCCGGGTGATTGACTTGAACAACATCATGCTCAATCTCGACACCATGCTGCGGCGGCTGATCGGCGAAGACATCGATGTCCTGACCGTGCCCGGTCGCGACTTGGGCTCGGTGAAAGCCGATCCCGGTCAGGTCGAGCAGATCATCATGAACCTCGCTCTGAATGCTCGCGACGCCATGCCCAACGGCGGGAAGCTGACTCTGGAAACTGAAAACACCGAACTGGACCACGCTTACGCCCGAGAGCATCAGCCCTCGCAGCCCGGACACTACGTCATGCTTGCCGTCAGCGATACTGGAACTGGGATGAGCCAGGAGACCCAGGCCCACATCTTCGAACCTTTCTTCACGACCAAGGAGGTCGGCAAGGGCACTGGCCTTGGTCTCTCGACAGTCTACGGAATTGTTAAACAAAGTGGAGGTTACATCTGGGTCTACAGCGAGCCGGATCGCGGGACGACCTTTAAGATATACCTTCCTCGAGTTGACCAACCCGTGGAAGGAATGGGGGAGGAAAAGCGGACGGGGGACGTTCAACGCGGAACCGAGACCATCCTCCTGGTAGAGGACGACGCACAACTGCGGCAACTAGCCGCCGCCGTCCTGGGCCACTGCGGCTACAGAGTATTGCCTGCCGCCAACGCCGACGAAGGCCTCACCCTGTGCCGCGAAAATCATCGGGACATCCATCTGCTGATCACCGACGTGGTGATGCCCGGCATGAATGGCCGGCAGCTTGCCCAGCAAGTGAACCGGATTTCTTCGAGTATCCGAGTCCTCTATATCTCTGGCTACACCAGCAACGCCATCGTCCACTATGGCGTGCTTGATCCTGGACTTTGGTTCCTGCCTAAACCCTTCTCGCTCTCGGCTCTCGTCGCGAAGGTGAGAGAAGTTCTGGACGCCAGCCCGGACGCGCCGCAGGGAGAACGGACGGAATAGATTCGTGAGGATGGGCGTTGCTGTGCGTGCTTTTGCCCTTGCCTTCAGTTTTGCTTTTGATCTTACTGTCCCACTCCTAGTGCGTGGTCCCCGCCGCCCAATAACTGCTCCTGGCCAGTACTGTCTTATCTCCCGCATCCCGCAACCGGACGCGAATCTGATGCCACCCCGCATGCGGACTTTTCGGCTCGATGCTCAAAAGGTATCGGCTATGCACGTGATTGGTGAAATCGATCATTCGGGCCTCAAAAATCTTCCCGCTCGCGAACGACTCGTATTCGCCGCCAGTCATGGAAGCCACTGTCTTCGGCGTATTTTTCTTCATTGCCTCTGCCGCCATCACCAGAGGCGCCAGCAAGTCCGGCGAGGGATGCATTTCGCTAAGGTTGTTGCCCCGCATCGTATCCAGTACATTCGATTGCGATGGCGAAAATGCCAGCGCATACACTGCAGTGCTGCTTTGGCCGATCTCGGCTACGACATCTTCTACCTTTGCCTGGCTGCCATGGTCACGCGTCTCGCTGATCAGCAACAAGACCCGCTGCCGTTCCTTCGGAGCTTTCTCGAGCAGCTTTACCGAATAGTCCACGGCATCCGCAATTGCCGCTCCGCCATCGCCCGGCTGCAGTTCCTTCAGGGTCTCGGCGATAGTGTCGGGATTGCTGGTGAAATCCTGAGCCAACTGCACCTGGCTGTCGAACTCAACAATGGCTACTCTGCCCAGGCCCGAGTCGACCAGCGGTTCCAGCATTGAACGCAGCCCGCGAATCCGCGGAAACTCATAGTTCGCCCGCCGTCCGCGCTGAATCGCAACTACTAGGGAGACCGGTGACCCCTCGGCCGCCTCATCCAGACGCACGGCCTGTTCCACTCCGTCGTCTTCGACCACGAAATCCTTCGCTGCAAGTCCATACACGACTTCGCCCTTCGCGCTTTTGACCAGCGCGGGGATCGTGACCACATTCGATTGGCTATGGAGGGTTATTTCCTGGGAGAAAAGCGGCGCTGCGCCGCTGTTCAGCAGCATCAACGAGAGAAGAAGATGTATACCAGACCGCTCCAGGCTATCCTGCCTTGCGATTGTCCGCCGACAGCACTTCGTCCAGGGCATCTGCTAATAGATGCGCCCGCTTCTGGTAGTCGGTTGCCCCGCTGTCCTGCTTCCGCTTCAATAAATGATACTCATCGGCAATATTTAGCGCCGCCAGCACCGCCAGCCGGACCGTGTCGATGGTGTTTGTTGCCTCGGCAACGGCCCGCATCTTCGAATCCACGTACTCCGCCAGCTTCGAAATGTATTCTGCATCCGAGCCACGCAGGTTATACGCCTGATCGAAAATCTCCACCCGCACGCTGCCGTTTTGCGCGTCCTTCAAGGTCGAATCCTTAGCCGCCGTAGCCATAGTTAATCCATTTAGCGATTGTGCAATGTGTAATCTGGCGATTGATTTTCGTGCTAGCTTGCCCGCTCCTCCGCAATCGATTCAATCTGCGCCAACATCTTCTCCACCCGACCGCGAATTTCCTCTCGCTCTTTCCGCAACTGTACGGCCTCGCGCCGAAGCGCAACCAACTGCTCCTCGCGTTCTTCCAGTTGCTGCCGCGCCCGCTGGGCATCACGCTCGGCGGTCGCCTGTCCCTGGCGCGCGGCTTTGTACATCTCGATTGTGCGATAAATTTTTTCTTCCAGCACCTGAAAATCGTCCGCCGGAGCCCGGTCTATCATCTGTTCCACCGCTTCCAACGCCATGATTGAACTTTCCCCGAAAAGATTTAAAACTTTCCCGCAGTATACTCCTCCGCCCTGTGGATCATGCATGCTCAATCCTTACCGGGGGGTGGTCCTGACCGCGGGGAATTGGCTATAATTCCGGCATGAAAACGATAACCCTCCCCACGCTAGCCGCGGTCGCCACACTGATGGTTTTTGCCCTTCCCTGCGCAGCCAAGACCAAGGCTACCCGCGTTGTTGAACTTAAGGACTCCCAAGGAAAGAGCGTTGGCACTGTAAGCCTATTTCAGCAAGGGTCTGGCGTCGGCCTCAAACTCGATTTTCATGATCTGCCGCCCGGCGAGCACGCCATCCACTTCCACCAGAATCCCAAGTGCGATGCGCCAGACTTCAAGTCCGCCGGTCCGCATTTCAATCCCGAAAGCAAGAAGCACGGATTCGATAATCCAGAAGGCCACCACGCCGGGGATATGCGCAACTTCATGGTCGATGCTCAGGGCAAAGCCAATGGAGTCAAGATGCAAGACAGCGACGTAACTCTGAGCGAAGGCACACACTCACTTTTCACCGGCGGCGGCACCTCTATCGTCATCCACGCCAAAGCCGACGATATGAAGACCGATCCCGCGGGCAACTCCGGGGACCGCATCGCCTGCGGCGTAATCACGAAGTAGCTCGTGGGGCGGCAAAGTTCATGTGGGACAGCCGCCTCGGTTTGTCCACCGAGCGCAGCGAGGAGCGGCAGCCTATTCTCGCCTTCGCACCTTCCCTAACTTCTCCGCCGCCGCGTCCAGTGTCTCCAGTTTCTTGCAGAAGGCAAATCGCACTTGCCGCGCCCCGTCCCGCGCGTCGCGATAAAAGCTTGAGCCCGGCACGGCCGCCACTCCAATCTCCTTGACTAAATACTTTGTGAAGGAAACGTCATCATCAAATCCGAACGCAGAAATATCCGTCATCACGTAATACGCGCCCCGCGGACGGAAACATTTGAACCCTGCTGCCTGCAGCGCTGGAATCAAATGATCGCGCCGCACTCGATATCCCTCCGCCAGCTTCACGTAATATTCCGCCGGTAAACTCAACGCGGCCGCGCCCGCTTCCTGCAGCGGCGCTGGCGCTCCCACTGTCAGAAAATCGTGGACCTTCCGGATCGCATTCGTGATCTTCTCCGGCCCAACCGCCCATCCCACGCGCCATCCCGTCACACTGTAGGTCTTCGACATTCCATTGATCGTCACCGTCCGCTCCCGCATTCCCTCGAGCGACGCCATCGAAATGTGTTTCGTCTCGTCATACAGAATATGTTCGTAAATCTCATCCGTGATCGCGAGCACATCGAACTCCACGCACAAATCGCGAATCAGTTCCAGTTCCGTCCGCGTAAAAACTTTGCCGGTCGGGTTATTGGGTGTGTTAAGAATGATGGCCTTCGTATTCTTGTCGAACGCCCCCCGTAACTCTTTCGCATCGAAAGTCCACTCGCCGTTCTCGCTCGCGGGGGGACGCAACTTCACAAATCGCGGCCGCGCCCCACTCAAGACAGAATCCGGTCCGTAGTTCTCATAAAATGGTTCGAAGATTACCACCTCATCGCCCGCATTACACACCGCGAGCAAAGTAGAAATCATCGCTTCCGTAGATCCACAGCACACCGTGATCTCTTTCTCCGGATCAATCGCAATGCCTTGCCACACACCCATTTGCCGGGCAATGGCATTCCGCAAATTCTTCGCGCCCCACGTAATCGCGTACTGATTCACGTCGCTGTCGATCGCCGCGCGCGCCGCCTGCTTGATCTCCGCCGGAGCCGCAAAATCTGGAAACCCCTGTGCCAGATTCACCGCCCGATAAAGCATCGCTTGCCGCGTCATCTCCCGAATCACCGACTCGGTAAACTGCGCAACCTTATCACTCAGAAAGTGTTTGCTTTGGGTGGATAGACTAGAAATAACGTCCGCCATAGGTGGCAGATTAGCACAAGAAGAATTATTGATTGTTGATTTCTGATTGTGGATGGAAAAGGCGATTGCCGGAAGCAATAAAAAAAAATCATTAATACAGAGGGCGCGGCGGAACACAGGGTAAGGCCTGGCAGGTCACCGACGACCCGCAATCTTCAACCGTCAATTTGATACGCGCTGCACTCCACCCAGTCCCGCGAGCGCAGCAACGACCTCCGCCGACCATTGCCCAATCTGCTCATCGCGCAGTGTTGCCGCGTCCGACTGCAGCCGCACTCGCAGCAGAATGGAATACTTTCCCCCTGCAATCGATCCACCGCGAAAAATCTCCACCGGCATGAATTCACGCAGCTCGGCAATGCCCAGCCCCATCACTGTGCGCCGCATGGCCTCAAACTCAACATCATCGTCGAACACAAACGAGAAATCCCGCTCCACTGCCGGATATTTTGCCAACGGGGCAAACTTAGCCTTCCGCAAGCCTTGCGCATGCAACTGCTCCAGATCGACCACCGCCAGAAAGACATCCTGACGTAATTTGCGTTCCGCTTTCACGCTTTCGGCGATCTGCCCGAACTGCACGACCGCCACGCCATCCATCAATGCCCGTGCCGATCGTCCGGGATGAAAATAATCTGCCGTCTCGCGATCGAAGGTCGCCTCCCTGCAGGCAAACGCCGCCAGCAGATTCTCCACATCACCTTTGAATCCGCGAAAGGCTTCTGCCGCCGCGGCCTGCTCACCTTTGCTCACATCCAGCGCGCCATTCACCGTCAGGGACCCACTCACCGCCGCCATGGTTGCGCCCAGGCAAGCGCGCGCTGGCTCAATCCGCTCCCCGCCTCGCATCTCGTAGGCCCGGCCTATCTCGAACAGGCGGACACTCTCCGAATCACGATTTAGATTCCACGCCAGCATGTCGAGCATGCCCGGCGCCAACGATGTCCGCATCACGCTGGCTTCGTGGCTCAGCGGATTCTCCAGCTCCAGCACCGCTGCGGAAGAAAACTTTTCCGCGTCGGCATGCGAAATGAATGTCAGCGATACAGCTTCGTCGTATCCCAGCGCCAAGGCCCGTTCGCGTACAGCCGCGTCCATGGCCGCGTGCGGAAGATCCACGACGGCGCCGCGATAAGGCGGCAAAGTGTTTTCGAATTTGTCATAGCCATGTAGCCGCGCGATTTCTTCGATGACATCGATCTCGCGCTCCACGTCCAGCCGCCAGCTCGGAATGTGCACGCGAAACTGCGCGTCCGCCTGCCCTTCGGGAATGACTCCGAACCCCAGCTTTTTCAGGATGCGGAAAATCTCTCCGGCATTCAGATTTCCACCCAGAATGCGGTGCACCTCGGAAAGCCGCAATACCACTGGCGCTGTGTCTATTGTTCTCGATACGACGTCGATGGGATTGCCAACGAGATCGCCGCCACCGGATTGCAGAATCAGGGCCGCTACCAAATCGCACGAAAGAACGGTTGACTCGAAGTCGGCACCGCGCTCGAAGCGGTGCGAGGCATCGGTGTGCAACCCATGCCGGCGTGACATCTTCCGAACGATGCCGGGGTCCCACCATGCCGACTCGATCAGGATGTTTTTCGTTTTGTCTGTGATCATGGTGTCGAAGCCGCCCATTACCCCGGCAAGTCCGACAGGCTTTTTCCCGTCGGCCACGACCAAATCTTGGGACGTCAACGTGCGTTCCACGCTGTCGAGCGTCTTCAACTTCTCGCCATTCTTCGCCGTTCGAATGATGAGCCTGCCACCTTCAAGCAGGTCCATGTCGAACACGTGTGTGGGCTTCCCCATCTCCCAGAGGACGTAGTTGGTGGCGTCGACGGCATTGCTGATGGGGCGCTGATCGAGCAACTGCAAACGATGGGCGATCTTGTGAGGAGAAGGTTTGATGTGGGTGCCGCGTATCACTCGCGCGGAGAAGCGAGGACAAAGCTGCGGCTCTTCGACTGTGATCGGGAAGGGCACGACTTCAATCGTGCCATCAGAGGCGAGAGCGGACGCGGCTTTAGCCGCTGAGGGGAACTTCGGCTCAATTGGCTTCAGCGGCAAATCATAAATCGCCGCCGCCTCCCGCGCTACCCCGTAATGATTCATGGCGTCGGGGCGATTCGTCCCAATCTCCATCTCAAATACGGTGTCCACACCCGACCCACTGATTCCTTCGACAGCAATCCCCGCCGCGGTCAAATCCTCGGCCAGTTGCCGGTTATCGACCGTCAACTCAACAAACTCGCGCACCCATTGTGGAGAAAGTTTCATGAATAAACTTATGGGTCTTAGCCCTAAAGAGCTTCTATGCAAACTGTCGCAGGAACCGCACATCGCCCTGAAAGAACAACTGCAAATCATCCACACCATACTTCAACAAAGCGATCCGGTCGGCTCCCATACCGAAGGCAAATCCCGAGACTTTCCTCGGGTCATATCCGTTTTGTTTCACGAATTCAAACACGTTGGGATCGACCATGCCGCAACCAAGAATCTCGATCCATCCCGTCTGCTTGCAAGGGCGGCATGGGTCAGCCCCGCGCCTGCCGCTTCCGCCGCAGATGAAGCATGAAACAAACATCTCGGCGCTCGGCTCGGTGAAGGGAAAAAACGACGGACGAAAGCTGGTCTTCACACTCGATCCGAAGAATTCTTTCATGGCGTGATCGAGAGTGCCTTTCAGATCGCCGAAGGTAATGTTGTTATCGACCGCGAGGCCCTCGATTTGATGAAACATCGGCGAATGGCTCGCATCGAAAGGATCGTTGCGATGCACCGTCCCCGGGATCACAATGCGGATCGGCGGGCGCATTTTTTCCATGGTCCGAATCTGCACAGGAGAAGTGTGCGTGCGCAGCAGCAACTGCTCCCGTTGCGGTTTGGCCTGCTGCCCGGCGATGAATAAAGTATCCTGCGTATCCCGCGCCGGATGATTGGGCGGGAAGTTCAAGGCTTCGAAGTTGTAATAATCAGTCTCGACAACAGGCCCTTCGGCGACGGAGTAGCCGAGCTTTTGAAAAACTCGAACCATCTCGTTCGTTGTCTTGATCACCGGATGTTCGGCGCCAATGGGACGACGCACTCCCGGTAACGAAATATCGACTCGTTCCGCCGCGGCAGATCCACCCTCTACCCGCACTACGTGTGCGCCCTCCACCAGTTGCATAATCCGGGTCTTCAGTTCATTGACGCGGATTCCGGCCTCGCGCTTCCCATCCTTGGGAGAGCCCTTCAACCACAAATCATTTATCCGGGTTAAGATGCCGTTCTTGCGGCCCAACCAGTGATCGCGGAATGCTTTCAGTTCGGCGTCGTTGCGAACCGCCGCCGCTTCCTCCTCGCAGGCGTGAATACATTCCGCGGCAGCCGATTCCATCCCCGCCGCCGAATAGTCGGATAATTTGGAAACGGTATAGTTCATTTCTTGCGCAGCATTCTTAAGAAGGCCTTGTCATTCCGAACCGCTTCAGCGGTAAGGAACCTGCTGTTCTGTCACCAACGGCAAGAAAGCAGATTCCTCGCTCGTCTCTCCGCGCTTTGCGCGGCCGCGAGCGGCTCGGAATGACAATGATTTAGGACTGACAGCTGATAGCTAAGAAACCTGTTACGCGAGCGCGGTCTTGGCCTGTTCCGTCAGCGACTTAAATGCGGCTGCATCCCGCACTGCCAAGTCCGCCAGAATCTTGCGGTCCAGTTCCACTCCGGCTACTTTCAAGCCGTGGATGAACTGGTTGTAGCTCATTCCGTTCAACTTGGCCGCGGCGCCGATGCGAACGATCCATAGCGAGCGATACTGCCGCTTGCGTTGCTTGCGTCCGGAAAACGCAAACTTCAGGCCGCGTTCGACAGCCTCTTTTGCGGAACGGTAGAGTTTCGATTTAGTGAGGAAGTATCCGCTAGCGCGGCCTAATATTTTCTTGCGCTTGGCGCGGCGTTTGGTTCCGCGTTTTACACGTGGCATGGTTTTCTCCTTTTTGCTTTCTATTTACTGGCGGCTGGAGGTAAGGATGATTCACCTTTGCGGCGATCTCTGGCCTCTTCACACGCCTGGTTCATGTGGTGCGGCCGCCCCCGGCCGCATTTGAGCAGCTAATCTTCGCTGCCGGCGATCGCGGGCGAGGGCGCCCGCGCCACAGAAAATCCTACTGATACGGAATCATCCGCTTCACTTTGCGGACATCGCCATCGCTCACCAGCGTGGCTGTTCCCAATTTACGTTTACGTTTGTGGGCCTTCGAAGTCAGCATGTGGCGCAGTCCAGAATGACCACGCTTCACTTTGCCCGTGGCAGTCTTCTTGAAGCGCTTGGCCGCGCCCTTGTGCGTTTTCAATTTTGGCATAATTCCTCTGAGTCAGGTGGCAGCCAGTACACGACCGCGCGCCCTTATTAAAAGTTATGTTTCTTGCTTTGGAATCGATGGCGCGACGCGCGCCCGTCCTCGGCGAACTGATTAATCCTGCGAACTTAAGCCTGGGAACCAGAATTCGGAGCTTCAACTCCTGCCGCCGCCGCGACTGCCGGTTGCTCGTCTTTCTTTTCCGATGCCGGCGTCTCCGTTGCAAGCTTGGCCTGGGCCATTTTTTCCTGCAACATTTTTTCCTGTCTCTCAGCCTTGGCTTTAGCTTTGGCTTCTTTCTCTTTTTCCTTTTCCCGCTCCGCCGCCGACTTCTTCGGAGCCAGGATCGCGTGCAGAGTATTGCCTTCCTGCCGCGGCCGGAATTCTACAATGCTCTGGGGCTCCACGTCCTTAATCAGACGCTCCAGGATCTGCCGGCCCAACCCCGTTCTCGTCATTTCACGGCCGCGGAAGAATATCGTGGCCTTTACCTTATCGCCTTCATCCAGAAAACGCAGCACGTGATTCTTCTTGGTTTCGTAATCGTGGTCATCCACATTGATGCGGAACTTGACCTCTTTCACCGTGATCGTCTTCTGGTGCTTCTTCGCTTCGCGCTCTTTCTTCTCCTGCTGGTACAAATATTTCCCGTAGTCCATGATGCGGCACACGGGAGGCTGAGCGGTGGGTGAAATCTCGACCAGATCCAGATTCTTGCTGCGGGCTAACCTGAGCGCCTCGAATGGGGGCATAACGCCAATCTGTTCCCCTTCATCGCCGATCACGCGAATTTCGCGTGCCCGGATGCGGTCATTGGTTCGGATAAAACGTTTATCGATACGGTCCTCCGCGCTCTAAGCGACTGGGAATAATGGATTATAACATGGCTTCGTGGGTGATTTACGCGGGCTGAAGCCCAGTTCATGGTTAACGATGTCGATCGCTGTGGGCGGTTATTTTTGCAGGAGTTCGTCGAGGAGTCGCGCCAGTTCAGCATTCTCCGTGGCTCTGGTGGCGGGGGCGGGACGGTCCTCGGTGAACTGCGCGAGTTGTTGAGCCAGAAGCCGGACAGCGATGTGTTGGGGAAGGTAGACGACATCGCGGGGAGGGGTTAGCTCCCAAGTCGTTTTGTCGCGACGGGTGATGGGCCAGCGCTGGCGTTCGGAACGCTGGTGAAAATCTCCCTTGCCGCCGGTGAGGGAAACCAGTTCATCGATCTGGACGTCGACCCAGTCCTGGGTACCTGCGATGTGTACTTTCTTGACGATGAAGTGGTCGAAGACGATTACGGGTTGAGCTGAGTTGAGGAGGTCGCGGCCGCGAAGGCTTGGCTCCGAGTCAATGCAGGATTGAAGAAAAGCTGTGGCTATCTGGCCGGGCTTCGGGTGAATGGAATTTACAACCGCGGGTTTCGGCGGAATATTTAATGTGAAAGTGTTGACGGAGCTGCTGGAGGAAGTAGTTTGATTTGAAATAGCTTCCGATGCTGCGGGCGTGTCTTCGGCTTCCTCATCTGAATCGGTGGTGTCCAGAGTTGTCGGGTGGAGGCTCGTGGTGTGGAGCGAAGTGGTGAGGACGGCACCGGGAACATTCTTGAGATACCGATAGAAGCGGGGGCGTCCTTTTCTTTTCCAGTAGGGCGAATCGTAGGAACTGATGCCGGGACCTGAAGTCATCAAGCTGAAAAAGGAATGCTGAACGGGATTGACGACGATGCCAGCATGCCCGCGCCAAACGGCCAGGTCGCCGGGTTGCGGATTCGTCACGCGACGAAATTCATCGATGCCGGCGTACAGATCCGAGGACGGAGCATAGGTATAGGGGAAGCCGGCGCGGTCGTAGAGCCCATGAACGAAGTGGGAGCAATCGGTTTTGAAAGCGGCGTGGTGGCGGGAATCGAGGGCGGCGCCCAGGATTGCCAGGCCTTCGTCCTGAGTGACGAGCTTTGGCTTGTGCTGTTGTTCGGAAGCTTCGCGATTAACCGGGTAAGCAATGCTTGGCCTTGCCTGTTGCTGGGCCCACGCGGGGATGGCCAAATAAAGAATCAGCGAGAACAGGGCGCCTTTGGAGAGAAACCGCATAGCCGTATATAACGTGCCTTCGTAAAGCAGCACAGGTCACGGGAGTGGCGCCACGTCCGCGAAAATTGCTCTCATCTCTGATGCACCTTGGGGTGCTGGAGGTTTATGGGAAACGGCGCGCTCCAGGCGGTAGTGGGCTTTCTTCCCCGGATCGAAACGCGTGATAAATACCAGGAGCGGAGAACCTGCGGCTGCGAGGTGGACTCAAGGATCGGCGTAGATAGATTGTTGGCTCTGTCCAGAGAAACAGTAAAAATCTGAACTTCCCCGCCTTATACCCTCCGCCGATCCGCTGACACTGTTCGTCTTCGTGGAGTCCAGAAGCGGGACCGAGCCGTGGCTGGTCCGAGGATCAGGTTTTAGATGCGGGTTCTTGACACCGGGAAGCCGGAGCTTCTTAGCGGCTCGATCCTCCTTCCACGCGGAGTTCGGCCTTACCAGGCGCGTCCGGGATCACGATGTAGAGCGCCTGCGCAGAAGCATCGTACGTGGTCTTCAAAGCCTTGGCGTCGCTTGAGAGCTTGGCGCTTGCTCCGGCTGACGGCCAACCATAGATGACAACTTCGATCGTCTTCCACCACGGAGCGTAGGTTCCCTGACGTTCGCCGAATTCGATTACCTGAGAATTGCCCTCGGAGTTGCAGGTAAATGTCTGACGTAGAAACTCGCCTTGCTGGTAACGGAAGGTGTGGCCGTCGTCCATGTAGAGGGAGCCGTTGCAGGACTGGCCGGGGTAGACGCGCAGTTCGAGAGGGCCGGCGGGAGTCTGGTCGGTGCTTTGAACCAGCGGCTGTAGAGGAACGATGCTGCCGCCGCGGACGTAGACCGGCAAAGTCTCGAGGACGGGATGAATCCTCGCGGGCTTTGGAGCCTTGGTTACGGATTGTCCTTTGGCGGCGGCAGTCGAAATGTCAACGATAGTGGGCGCGGCGGGAGGGCGCGTCATTTTCCGGCCGGTCCAGAAATCGTACCAGTCACCGGGCGGGTAAGAGACGTCGTAGTCTTCCACCATTTCAGCGAATGGCGCAGGCGCAACCAGGAAGTCGGGGCCAAGCAAAAATTCAGTGTCCACATGTTCGAAGCCTGGGGCGGATGGAGCTAATAGTTCAGGGAACTCAAGAAATACGGGGCGGACGAGAGGAAGTCCAGTGCGGGACGCTTCTTCGGCGAGTGTGTAGATGTAGGGCAAGAGGCGGTAGCGAGTTTCAATGTAGCGGCGGCGGATAGCTTCCTGCTGTGGACCGTGTACCCACACTTCCTGCGGCGACGAGCCTTTGGTGGTGTGATCGCGGTAGAGGGGATTGAAGGCTCCAACTTCAATCCAGCGAGTGAGGAGATCGGGAGGGGGAGAGCCGTTGAAACCGCCAATGTCGTCACCGACGAAAGCGACGCCGCTAAGTCCGAGGTTCAGCAGCATCTGCGTTGCCAGGCGAAGGTGATTCCAGGTCGAGGAATTGTCGCCGGTCCAGGTAAAGCCGTAGCGCTGGCCTCCGGCATAGGTGGCGCGGGTGAGAACGAAAGGACGCTCGTCGGGACGGAGCTTGAGCAGGCCTTCGTAGGTGGCGCGCTGATTCTCTAGTCCGACGATGTTGTGAATCTCGGCGTGAGTGCCGGTGCGGGTGGTGAAGCCGGGCTCTTCGATACGATGGACAGCGTCGAGAGGCATGGTCTTGCCCGGACCGCTGAAGACGGACGGCTCGTTCATGTCGTTCCAGAACCCGGCCACGCCCTCCTGCACGAACCGTTTGTAGAGTCCGCCCCACCAGTCGCGAGTCTGTGCACGGGTAAAGTCGGGAAAGACGGCGGGGCCGGGCCAGACTACACCGACAAATTCTGTGCCGTCATGGTTCTTGACGAAATGATCTCCTGCATGGCCGGTGTCGTAGGGCATGTAGTTCTCGTTGACGACGTGGGCGATGTGCAGGTCGGTGATGAGGACGAGGTGGAAGTGCTCCTTCCGGAGATCGGCGACGAGGTTGGGAAAGTTAGGGAAGGTTACGGGATTTACGGTGAAGGGGCGGTTGCGGTCTTGGTAATCGATGTCAAGATAGACGACGTCGGAGGGAATCTTATCGGTGCGCAGGCGGTTGGCAATCTCGCGGAGCTGGGATTCAGGCGTGTAACTATAGCGGGATTGCTGGAAACCGAGCGACCACAGGGGAGGAAGCGGAGGCGTGCCGGTGAGGTAGGCGTAGCCTTCGACGACTTGCTTCGGCGTGGGGCCGTAGATCAGGTAGTAGTCGAGCGGGCCACCTTCGGCGCCGAAGGAGTAGGCGTTGCGCTGCTGCTTGCCGAAGTCGAACCAGGTGCGCCACGTGTTATCGAGAAAAAGGCCGTAGCTGCGGCCATCCCGAATGCCGAGGAAGAAGGGGATGCTTTTGTAGAGCGGGTCGGTCGATTCCTGGGGAGCTACATCCGTGTTCCAAAGTGTGTAAGCCTGCTGTCGGCGGTCAAACGATCCGGCTTTGTCGCCGAGTCCGAAGAAATGCTCGTCGGTGGACATTTCATGATGGACCGAGAATCCGCCGAGATTGAATTCCGCGGGCTGTCCGGGAGCGTCGGCGCAGATGACGTTACCCTCGAGATCGCGAATCACGAGGCGGAGGGGATTGCGTTCTATGCGGACATCGAGCGATGCCGTGCGGAAACCGATCGAGGCGGTGTCCTGAGCAGATTGAACTTCAATTGTCTTGGAACGCGAAGCGGGAAGAACGGCCCATGAGGCGTCCTCGGGTGGGGTGGAACCGGGGAAGATGCGGACGCGAAGGATGTCGGCGCGGAGTGCAGTGATGAGGAGTTGCGCGTTGCCAGCCTGAATCTGAATGCCATTGGGCAGTGGTTGAGCCTGAGTAACGGATTCCAACGCGATCTTAGATTGGGCTAGGGCCGCGGGGGGCTGTGCCGCTGCAAAGGCGCTTGCGGCGACAGTGATAAGAGCGAATCCGCGGGAAAACGATCGGAAGTTACGAGAGTTGGTCATCTGTGCCTTTCAACGTCCCACATGATACCAACGTGGCCGTCATAACGGGCACTCGAAAAGAATTAGACTGAATCGGGCGCATGGACGACATGCGGCGGCTTCCCTGCAGACGGTTATCGCATCTGAATGTCATGACGACCAGCATGGACTACGAAATGAACCGCAGTCTACCTTTCTATTTGCGCAAGCCGGCGGAGCCGATGCCACCGCCGATTAGGGAACCGCCTTCGCCGATGGAAAATCCAGATGCGCCGGTGCGCGAGCCCGATCCGGAGGAACCTGAGGAGATTTGATGGTGAGACTGGGGCGGTCTTTTCCAGATCGATAGTTATGGATGATGAAGAGGCAGGATCAGACTAGCGTTCCCATCAGTGCTCCATCTTCTACTAACTCGATGTCTGCGCTGATCCATCGGTTCGCCCCGTGGCGTCCTTTTAGATACAGCTTCTGATAATTGTCGGTGAGGGCTTCGGTGAACTCTCCGTCCAGGGTCTTACGCCTTGCGCTTAGGGTGATGGCGTCCAGCGTCTTTCCCACGAACGATTTCATGAAAGTTTGCTTTTTTTCGGCTGCAAGGTCGCGCAGGATTCTGTTGCGCTCGCGGGCGACGTGCACCGGGATTTGATTTGGCATGGCAGCGGCCGGTGTGCCGGGACGCGCAGAATAAGTGAAGACGTGCAAGTAAGTGAAGGGAAGATCTTCGATGAGGCGGCGTGTGCATTCGAATTCCGCGTCGGTCTCACCCGGAAATCCGGCCATGACGTCGGCGCCGATGGCAGCCGCGGGCAGCGCGGCGCGAATTTTTTCGATCTTCTCGCGATAATGCCACGGACGATATTTTCGATGCATGCGCCGTAACACTGCATCGCTGCCGGATTGCAGCGGCACGTGCGCATGCTTGGCGATGCGCGGCGATGACCCTACCAGCGCGATGAGATCGTCACTCCAATCCATAGGTTCGACGCTCGAGATGCGCAGCTTCTCGAGTTGCGTTCCAGCCAGAATCGCACGAATCAAAGATTCGAAATTCGAGGGACCCTGGTCCCTAGTTGACAGCTGCGGGATCACCGCAAGGTCATGTCCCCAGCGGCCGAGGTTGATGCCGCTGATGACCACTTCACGATAGCCCGCGGCAACGAGAGCGTTCATCTCTTCGATCACTTGATGGGGTGGGAGTGAACGGCTTTGGCCGCGGACGCTGGGAATCACGCAGAAGGAGCATCGGTTATCGCATCCGTCCTGAATTTTGAGGTTAGGGCGGGTGCGATCGCTTTCGTGAGAAGCGGAAGGGTTTGCGGCCTCGAAGACAGGAGCGGCAAGAAGCTCCGTGTGGGCAAAAATGTCGGAGACGATGATGCAATTCTCAGTCCTCGGTTCCCGGTTCTCAGTGAGAACCGAGAGAGAAAGGAATGCCGTATCCTGACGAGATTCTTCCTTGAGCACCAGTCCAGCAAGTTGATGTTTATGCGAGTTGCCAATCACGGCCGCGACCCCGGGAAGCGCCGCGACCTCCTCGGGAGCGCGCTGGGCGTAGCATCCAGTAACAATTATCTTGGCCTGCGGATTTTGTCGTTGCACACGCCTTATGGCGGCGCGAGCGTCCTGGTCGGCCGAGTTTGTGACTGTGCAAGTGTTCAGGATTACAAGGTCGGCTTGCGCGGCGGGTGCGGAGGCGAGGCCGCGAGATTCGAACTGGCGCGCCATGGCGGCACCGTCGGCTTGAGTGGCACGGCAGCCGAAGTTTACGACGTGGTAGGTGGACACGGCACTATGGTAGCGCAAGTGAGGGATTCTTGCGGACACACCCCTGCGGGGGTGATGGTCATTCGAGATTGTGTGCCGTCATCGGATCAAGATGACGCGGTCAGGCACTGGCGACATTTCTCTTCTGCGTGAAACATTCGCGGCAGAATATGGGACGCCCCTGCGTTGGTCGGAAGGGGACGGTGGTTTCCTTGCCGCACTGGGAGCAGGTGGCTCGAGTCTCGACACGAGAGTAGTGGTGCGCGTTGCCCGTGGTTTGGGGAGCGCTCAGGACCGCAACGCGCTTGGACTTGCAGGTCTTACAACGCTTGGGCTGGTTCTTGAATTGCTTATCGTGAAAAAACAATTGTTCCCCGGCGGTAAACACAAAGTCAGCGCCGCAGTCGATGCAGGTCAGTGTCTTATCCTGAAATTCCATTGAGGATGGCTCCCTTTTGAGGAGTGGGGCAGTTTGGCATAACGGTGAGCCAACGAGCGATGATTGCGTCGTAAGTAACGCGACGCCTCGCGCGGCCCGCACCGATCCTCTCGCGGCGCAAAAAGCGCTTGCGAAGGACACAAACTGCTACTCCCTTATCCCCGCGTTGCGCCGGCCACACGCGGGGAAGGCGATGGCATAGAGCAAACGCAGGTTGTCTACAATCCCCCTCAAACTGCCCCTGGACTCGGCCCGCCACGCACCTGGAACGGAGCATGGATACAGATTTGCCTACCTAAAATGCCGATGAATGATGAGCAAAGAATGATCCCAGCTGCAACTCTATCTGGTGGGGGCCAGATGGAGCAGGGACGCCCCGGGAAGGGGGCGTCCCTTTACTGCCCCTGTCTTACTCCTTGAACCTGCTCGATCAATCCGCTTCCTTGCGAACTTTCTTGCGAGCACGCTTGCGAGCAAGCGCGGCCTTCACGCGTTTTTTTTCACCGGGCTTCAGGTAAAAGGAATGGCGCTTGACCTCTTTGATGATGTCTTCCTGCTGCACTTTGCGCTTGAAGCGGCGCAGAGCGTTTTCGAGGGATTCACCCTCTTGCAGTCGAATTTCCGCCAAACAAACACACCCCCAAACCCGTCCGGAAGGACCGAATAGTTATTACAAGGATTTTACTGGAAGTCAAGTGGTGGATGTGAAAAAAGTTACGGACAGGGAGCTGATCTTCAAGCCGACTGCTCGATTATCTAGTTCAGCGGTCCCGCCGCAATCGTTTCAAGGGCTAGAAGATGAATTTCAGGCCGAGTTGGATTTGGCGGGGGGCGAAGGCGGCGTTGGGTTTCATGAAGTTCTGGGGCTGCTGGTAGTAGGCGGGATAGGGAACTCCGTTCACGTAGGTCGCGTAAGGCGTGAAGGTAGTAGCTTCGGCGGTGAGTCCGTTGGAGGTGAGGGTGACGCGCTGGTTGTCGCGGTTGAAGAGGTTGAAGGAATCGGCGGTGAACTCAAGGCGGCAACCGTGGGTGACGTAGATTTTGCGGACCAGGCGGAGGTCGGTGGAGGAGTAGTTGGGGCCAGTGAAGCCGTTGCGGCTGTAGCCGGGGAGACGGTCGTTGTAGCCGTTACCGTCCTGGTTGGGATCGCCGGAGACGGTCGCGTTGACGGGGCGTCCGCTGCCGGCCGTGATGATGCTGGAAAGTTTCCAGTCGTTGAGGATGTGGCCCAGAAGTTCGTGTCCGCGATGGAAGAAGCGCGGCTCGGCGGAGAATGCGGCGACGAAGCGCTGGCGCTGGTCGGTGACGCTGGGACCGCGCTCCGCGTTGGGCGCATAAGAATTTTGGACGGTGGCGGGTTCGCCGGCAACGAGAGCATCCTGACCGTCGTCAATCGCGCGAGCATAGGTGTAGGAGAGTCGGAGGTAGGTTCCGCGAGTGACACGGCGATTGATCGACAGGGTTGCTCCGTTGTAAACGCTGGAGGCGGCACTTTGGAATTCGTTGATGGCGCCAAGTTGCGCGATAGGACGTCCCAGAGGATTGATGCAGGGTGGAAACGGACAGGTCAGCGATGAAGTGTATTGCCAGGTAGCGAAAGAATCAACGGTGTAGGTGCCGTTCTGGAAGATTGAGCCGGTGGAATCAAAGATGGGATAAGTCAGGGCGACGGGCTCTGGAAGGTTGACATCAAGAGCACGAATGAGATGTTCGCCGTGGACGTAGAGATAAGAGACCGCGACGGTAGTGTGATCCGCGACTTCGCGTTCGAGCGTGAGGCTGGCTTGCTGGACGCGCGGGGTAATGAAGTTAGGAGCGAAGGCGGAGACGTCGTGCGTAACCCCCTGTGCGAATCCTGGGGGGAGACTGCAGGAGGCCGATGTGACAGCACAGCTTTCCAGCGGATTGGGATAAGTGGGGAAGACCTGGTGATCGTAATAGTTGGTGTTATTCAGGAAGATCTGGGAATCGGTGATGCCGTTCTCGGTGGCGATGGCGGAGTTGTAGATCTGAGGGATGCGGACGTAGAAAAGTCCGTATCCGGCGCGGATTACGAATGGGTGATTCCTGCCGATAGCGTAGGCGAGCCCGGCGCGCGGGCCTATGTTGTGTGCATTGAAGGGAACTTTGCCAGAGGGCGGGAAGAGTGGATTGGAGACCAATCCGGCAGTGGTGAATGTTTGGAGATCCCAGCGAACCCCGAGGTTGAGAGCAAGATGGGCGGTAACGCGAATCGTGTCCTGGGCAAAGGCGGCGTAGTCGTTGCTGTTGGGATTGGATGCGGCTGCGCCGAAGTTTTGCAGGTAGTAGTGCGGGACGGCATGAGCATAGGCGCGGAGGGGAGTAAGTGGAAGTCCGGCTTCCTGGGGTTCGAAGGTGAAAGGATTGACTTTAATTTCGTTGAAGAGATATTCGCCGCTTTGCTGGCTGGGGAAAAAATCATAAATCCAGGTGATGAGGGAATCGCCGCCGAATTTGAAGGAGTGCCGGCTGGTATCGAAGCTGAGAGTTTCGGCGATTTGGGCGCGGTGCTCGCGCGTCGCGCGGGGCAGCAGGTCGGAACGTCCGATGCCGTCCATGATGTAGGGAATTTTTACGAGAGTATCGGTGGTGTTGGTATAAGACTGGCGCAGGTCGCGGGAGAACTGGGCGCGAAGATGGCTGATGACGCGCGGGCTGACGCCTGATGTGAGGGCGACCGAACCGGTTTCTGTGGAGACGGTTTCTTCGCCGTTGTCGGAGATGGAATCAAAGGTGACGGGGCTGGCGGGATCGAGGAAGACGTTGTTCGATCCCCAATAACGCGAGGAGTTGAATCGTATCGCGAGCTGGTTGCGTGGAGTGAGATTGATATCGAGCTTGGCGTAAGAGGCATTGCCGATTTGCGCGGCGGGATAGGAACCAGCAAGGGAAGTAAGCTGGGCAGCGGCGGCAAACACCAGGGCTTTATCGCTGGCTTCATAGTCGCCGGGAGTGTAAGGACCCGTGCCGGCCTGAGGAACGACTTGCATGGAGCCATCAAGGAATTCGACCACGTCGGGGACGTGGAAATAGTGCTGATCGAATCCCGCGAAGAGGAAGATTTTATTTTTTTTGATGGGGCCGCCAATGGTCGCGCCGCCCTGCTGCTGGCGGCTTTGCGGCTTGAAGGTCATGAAAGCATCGGTGGCCGCGAAGGCGCTGTCGCGGATGTAATAGAGTCCGGTGCCGTGCCAGTGATTGGAGCCGGACTTGGTGACAACATTGATGACTGCGCCGCCGGAGCGTCCGAGTTCGGCTCCGTAGGAATTGGTGGACACACGAAACTCCTGCACCACTTCGTTGGAAAATTGATACGGAGCGCGATAGAGGCCGCGGGCCTGGGCGAAAAATGCGTTATTGAAATCGCCGCCATCGACCAGGAAGCTGTTCTGAAATCCGCGCAGGCCGCCGAATGAGAGATCACCATTGGTAGAGGAGGTGAGGCTGCGAGGGTCTTGCGTGACGCCGGGAGAGAGCAGCATGAGATCGGAAAAGCGGCGGCCATTTAACGGGAGGTCGGCGATGGCGCGTTCGTCAATAAGTGTGGAGACGGCGCTGGGATTGGTGTCGACGAGCTTGGGCGCGCCGGAGACGGTGATATTTTCCTGCGGTCCGGCGACAGTGAGATGGAATTCAAGTTCGGCGGAGGCGCCGACGTCGACGTGGAGCACCGCGGTTTCCTGCGGGGACATTTTGTCGGCCACGGCGCGCGCGGTGTAGTCGCCGGGAGGAAGCATTTCCAGCGTAAACCGGCCCTCCGCATTGGACGAAGTGGAGTAACGCGCGCCGGTGGCGGCGCTGACGGCGACGATGGAAGCTTGGGCAATGTGGGCTCCTGCGGGATCGAGGACGGTGCCATGAATGGCGCCCGTGGCGGCGTCCTGGGCTGGCGCTAGTGCCGGCAATAATAAGGAGCAAATGGCAATAAGAAAGAGCGAAGCGCGTGGCATCGAGTCCCACCTTTGACGGGATGAGGCTCGGAGAGTACGTCCTGCATAGCGTTACCGGAAGCTGTGCGGGATTTAGGGAAACCAAGTCTTGTATAGCATGGCCGGGACGGAAAAGAGTGTGACGGAGCGTAGTTTGTTTTGGGATGGGTGCCGGAATGGGAAAGAGAGAGGTTTGACCTTTCAATGTTCCGATCTGAGATTAGAGATGTTGATTTTCGCTTTTGGGTGGCGCAGCCCTTGTAGCGCCGCGGTGAGGCGTTGCTATCGATCTGGGCTCTAGCCCCTGAGGTATCTCAGCGGCTAAAGCCGCTCATCTTCGGTGATCTGAATCGCAGCGCTGAAAGCGCTACGCCACCCAAAGGCTAAGACAAGCCCGAAAGCAAGACAATGCCTGAAAGCAAGACAATGCCCAAAGTGGAAAGCACGAGAACTCACTAAACAACTCTCTCGTGCAAAATTGCTTGGGAGCTCGGTTCTAGCTCTTCGTCCTGATCGCGATTCCCAGATCGCGCAACTGCGACTCGCTGACCGGGGTTGGTGCGTCCACCATCAAGTCTACGGCGCGGGCGGTTTTCGGGAAGGGAATTACTTCGCGGAGGCTCTCGGCGCCGGCGAGGATCATGACGATGCGGTCGAGGCCGAGGGCGATGCCGCCGTGCGGGGGAGTGCCGTATTCGAGGGCTTCGAGGAAGAATCCGAAGCGGGCGCGAGCCTCATCCTCGGTCATGCCGAGTGCGCGGAAGATTTTGCTCTGTATGTCCTGGCGATGAATACGGATGGAACCGGAGCCTAGTTCGGTGCCGTTCAAGACAACGTCGTAAGCTAAGGCGCGAACCGCGCTCAGCGGCGATTGGGGGTCGTTCAAGGACTCGACGCCGGACTCGAGCTTCGGCATATCTTCTTCATGGGGCGAGGTGAAGGGATGGTGCGCGGCGTTCCAGCGCTTGTCGCCGTCGTCCCACTCGAACATGGGAAAGTTTGTGACCCAGATAAAACGAAAATCGTTGGCGGGGTCGCCGGTTTTTTTGAAGATGCCGTGGCGTTCGGAATATTTCTGCGCCAGCGCGAGGCGCAACAACCCGGCGGAGGCATAGATTGCGAGCTCCTGCGGGGTGACTTTCCGGTGCGCGGGCATGGCGGTTTGCGGTCCGGAATGCGCCGAGCCGGCGACAAGAACGATAAGGTCTTTTTCCTGGGCTCCGCATTTTTGTTCGATCGCGGCGGCCGCTTCGGGAAATTTATTGCCGATGCGTTTGAAGTCTTCAAAAATCTTCGCTCCGCCCTTGGAGTGAAACAACGGCTTGATGTCGTCGCGTTCTTTGCGGGAGAGTTCGCCGACTTTGGGCGTACGAATTGCGATCACCGGTAGATTCGGATTAATGGCCAATTCCTGCAGATTCTCCGGCGTGAAACATTCGCGAATGTCGGCGAACGCGGGAAGACGAAGATCGGGCTTGTCGATGCCGTAGAGGCGGATGGCTTCGTCGTAATCCATGCGCGGGAACGGAGTCGTGATTTCTGAACCGGCGGCGCGGAATGCGGCGGTGAGAAATCCTTCGACCACTTCCCAGACGCGTTCGGGCTGCGGGTAGGACATTTCAAGATCGATCTGGGTGAACTCCGGCTGGCGGTCGGCGCGAAGATCTTCGTCGCGGAAGCAGCGCACGATCTGAAAATATTTATCGAAGCCGGAGATCATTAAAATCTGTTTGAACATCTGCGGCGATTGCGGAAGGGCATAAAACGTTCCGGGCTGTACGCGGCTGGGGACGAGATAGTCGCGGGCGCCTTCCGGCGTGGAGCGAGTCATGAACGGAGTTTCGATTTCGAAGAAGCCCTGGCCGGAAAGATAGTCGCGAATGGCTTTGGCCACTTTGTGGCGGGTCTCAATGTTGAACTGCATGACGTCGCGGCGAAGATCGATGTAGCGATACTTCAGTCGCGTCTCTTCGTTGGTGAGGGCGGTATCGCTCGGCAGGAACGGGGGAAGCTTTGATTCGTTCAGGATACGCAGCTCTTCGGCGACGAGTTCGACTTCGCCGGTCGGCATATTTTTGTTGATGGTATTGCCGTCGCGGAGTTTGACCGTGCCGGTGACAGCGATGACATATTCGTTGCGCAGGGCGCCTGCTTTTTCGTGGATGGCGGCATCGCGTTCGGCGTTGAAGACGATCTGGGCCACGCCTGTGCGGTCGCGCAAGTCGATGAAGAGCAGGTTGCCATGGTCGCGGCGGCGGTTCACCCATCCCATGAGGACGGCTTTCTTGCCGGCGTCGGAGGCACGCAGTGCGCCGCACATATTAGTTCGTCGCAAATCGCCTAGAAAGTCGAGCAAAGTGTGTCCTTATGATTGAAGATAACGGCAGAACGCCGGATCAGAGATTATAACTGGTGGGTAAAAGATGGCGATGTGATGGATGACATACGGCTGTGATTCCCAGCGTAACACTGAGATCGGCTGTGTGCCGGCGCCATGCCTAGCTTCACTTCTTGCTGGCCTTGCCGTCCATCACCGTCAGCCATTTCGTTCCGTCTCGTGACATCTCGAACATAAAGTTGTAGGAGGTTGCCGAAGTAACTTTCATGGTGAAACGGCCCTTCATGGTCATGCCGCTCATTTTCTCGTCGCTAGTCCACGTCCAGGTATCGCCATCGACCGAACCGCGCGAGTCGTCAAACTCCCCGGAGCTGCTGAATTCGCGGTAGGTGTAGGCTTTGTCGTCGGTGGAATATCCCATCACCGATAAGCCGACTCCGTTGCCCATCACACTTTTAAACTCGGCGTGGCAGATAAGGTAGAAGCCGCCTTCCATCCATTCGCATTTTTGGTTTTCGCTCATGGGGCCGCCGGGTCCCATCGTTCCCGGCTTGATAGCGCCGTCGAGGGACCACGACCCCGCGAACATATCCAGCTTCTTAAGTTCCGGCGCGGGTTTGGGAGGCTCCATCTGCGCCATGGCGGCTGCCGTTAACATCAATGCCGAAGCTAAAAGCGTTCCAAGGCGTTTCATAAGCGTCTCCTCGACGTGATGTTTTTCATAGAGCTGCCTCTGACAAGATCGATGTTCTCCCGTTCCGTTCTTAGACTTCAAGGAAATTCGCAGCCGATCTTTCTGCCGATGTTATCGCTACCAGTCGCCCCAGTGCGCGGCGGTGGCCTGATGAAACTTGAGCTTCCAATGTTCCGCCTGCTTCACCCAGATGGAAGTGAAATGCTGATAGCGCGGGGGAGGCCCTTGATCCTCTTCGGGAGCTTTGCGCACGATGGCGTCGTAGGTGACGATGGCGGCGTCGTCGCCGAGGGCCACAACTTTTATGTTGTAGGCGGTGAGTTCGAGCAGGCCGGAGTCGCCGAGTTCGTCCATGGCTTCCTGTTTTTCATGCAGGGTCCCATCGACTCCGACCAAGGTAAAATCCTCAGCCAGCGTACGCTTGAAAAACGGCCCATCGTCCTTCTTCTTGGCTTCGATGAGAGTCTTTTCGCTAGCGGTCAGCGTCTGGGCCAGCGGAGTGAGAACGGTGGCAGGAGCAGACGTTTGAGCCCTCGCAGGGACGGCGGTTGCGAGCAGGACGAGGAGGATTGCGGAGTTCAGGTGGCGGAGATTCATATCGATGTCCCTCAATATAGAAAATGACGGAAAGCGCTAGCCGGCGAGTCCTGGAAGCCCGGGGCGCCCGTCAATACTATGCTTGTTCTTACGCTCCCGGTAGGCCTTCAATCCTTCCGCGCCCTGCTTGCGGGCCCATTTCTTGAGCTGTTCGCGCTCACCTTCGTATTTGAAAAGTGGAACGCCGTAGCCGCAGGAGTCGGTAACGCGGGTGAGCTCAACGACGATGATCGAGCGGATGGTGTCGTGAGCAGGAAACTTTTCCGCCAGCTCGGCGAACTCAGGGTTTTGCGGTTCGACGACGCGGCCTTTGCCGTAAAGCCGGAAGATATCGGGCGGGCCCTGGAAGGCGCAGAACATGAGCACGATTCTGCCGTTATTTTCTTCGCCCAGGTGGGCGATGGTTTCGACTCCACTGCCGTTGAAATCAATGTAGGCTACCGTGGTTGGCCCCAGGATGCGGAATGTGTCGAGGCCTTTGGGGGACAGATTGACGTGACCTTCGGGAGCGAGCGGGGCGGAGGCGACGAAGAATATTTTCTGCGCTTCGATGAAGCGGCGGGCGGTATCGTCGATGGCGGAAAGGACTTTACCCATAGCTACTCTCGGATTTTCTTTGCTAACTCTGCGCGCGGCACCGAAACCTGCTCGCCAGTGGCGAGATTCTTCAGGGCGAAAGCGTCGGCTTTCACTTCGTTTTCCCCGACGATCAGAATGTATTTTGCTCCCGCTTTTGTGGCGATTTCGAAGGATTTCTTCAGCCGGAAAGTTTCATCTCCCAAATCCACGATGACATCGTGGCGGCGCAGTTCGCGGGCCAGGCGGGCGGCTTCGGAGTTCATGCCCGCGCCGCCCAAGGGGGCGATGTAGACATCTGGCTTTTTGAGCACGCTTTCAGAAGAGGCCGATTCCTGAAGCGACATCACGAGGCGATCCTCACCAATGGCAAAGCCGATGCCGGGAGCTGCGGGGCCACCGAGCGCCTCGGAAAGTCCGTCATAGCGGCCGCCGCCCAGGATCGCATTCTGCGATCCGAGAGCGCCGTGAGTAAACTCGAAGGCGGTGCGAGTGTAGTAATCGAGGCCGCGTACGAGACGGTCGTTCAGGGTGAAGGGAACGCCGACCTTGGTGAGAATTTGTTGCACGGCGTCGAAGTGGGTGCGGCAGCCTTGGTCGAGAAACTGGCTGATGCGGGGCAGAGTGTCGATGATGGGCTGATCGGCGGGGACTTTGCAATCGAAGACGCGCAGGGGATTGGTGACAGCGCGGCGCTGGCAGTCCACGCACATGTTTCCGACCACCGGTTCGAGAGCTTTCTTAAGCGCCTCATTGAAGGCGGCGCGATCGTTGGGGCAGCCGACGGAATTCAGTTCAAGAGTCCAGCCGCTGATTCCCAGGCGATCGAGCAGCGTGGCCAGCATCTCGAGCACTTCCGCATCGCGCGCCGGAGATTCGCTGCCGGCCGATGCCGGGCCGATGACTTCCGCCCCGATCTGATAGAACTGCCGGTAGCGGCCTTTTTGAGGACGCTCGCGGCGAAACTGCGGACCGATGTAGTAGAGCTTGTTCAAGCCGCGATCCCAGAGCTTGTGTTCGATGTAGGCGCGCACGACACCGGCGGTGTTTTCGGGACGGAGAGTGAGGGAGTTTCCTTTGTCACTCTCGGCGCGGCCGCGATCTTCCCAGGTGAACATTTCCTTCGAGACGATGTCGGTTTCTTCGCCGACGCCGCGGGCGAAGAGTTCCGTCGATTCGAAGATCGGAGTGCGAATTTCCTGGAAGTTGTAGGTGCGGAAGACGTCGCGCACCGCAGATTCGACGAAGTTCCAGAGCGCCGTATCTGGCGGGAGCAGGTCGCGGGTTCCTCGGACGGCTTTGATCATGGGTTTCAGCCGTCCCTACGGGACGGCATTCTTTGCATTTTCACTCTACCCGGCGTTGAAACGCCGGGCTATTGTCGGCCGTCCCTACCGGACGGATTTGCTTGTGCCAAATCTGTTCCAGCGCGGAGAAGGCACTGGAAAAATGCCGTCATCGCTCACGCAGATAGTCTTCGGTGTATCCCAGGTAGTTCGTGCAATAGCGCATGATCAGGTCGTCTTCACCCTTTTCCAGGTTGCGGCGAAGTTTTCCGGGAGAGCCCATCCAGAGAGAACCAGGCTCGACCACGGTGCGCTCGGGGATCAGGGTTCCGGCGGCGATGATGGAACCGGTACCGATCTTTGCACCGTTCAGGATGATCGATCCCATGCCGATCAGGCAGCGGTCTTCCACAACGCAACCATGCAGCGTCACCGAATGGCCAACGGTGACATACTCGCCGACGGTGACTCCGTAGGTATTTTTCATGCCGTGCAGGACACTGCAGTCCTGGATATTCGAGTTAGCGCCGATGCGGATGGCGAAGACATCGCCGCGGATCACGGCGTTCATCCAGACCGATGCATGCTCACCGAGGACGACGTCACCGATAATTTGGGCAGACGCGTCCACGTAGCAGGTTGCAGGGATTGTAGGAGTCATGCCCTTAAACGATCGAATCATCCATCACTCCACTTGGGTCGTCGGACACAAGAATAAATAGTACCAGCAGGCGGGCTTCGGGCTGCGGCTGTCGGGCTTTGGTTAAGACCATTCAGCGAGAGCCCACATCAGAAAGCCAGGGCAGGGCTGCCGAAGCCCGAGCCCATCATCCTTATCCTTCCGTGCGCGGACATTTTTGCCTTCCACCGTGGCATCTGCGAAACTGGCCCTATCTCCACATTCACGGAAACTGAGAAGCGGAAACTGAGAACTGCTTAATGGGCCGTATTCACGTACTTTCCGAGCAGGTCGCTAATAAGATCGCCGCGGGCGAGGTGGTGGAGAGGCCTGCGTCGGTGGTGAAAGAGTTGCTGGAGAATGCGCTGGATGCGGGGGCGACGCGGATCAAAATCAGCGTGGAGGCGGGCGGGAAGAAGCTGATCCAGATCACGGACAACGGATGCGGCATGGTGCGCGACGATGCCATGCTGGCGTTCGAAAGGCATGCGACCTCCAAGATTAAAGATGCCGAAGATCTGTTGAGCGTGGCGACGCTGGGATTTCGCGGGGAGGCGCTGCCCTCGATCGCTTCGGTGTCACGCCTGAGGCTGGAGACCTGCGCGGGTTTGGGCAAAGCGGTCTCGGACAGGGAAAAATCCTCACCCAAGCCAGAGGACGGCTTGAGTGGGGCGCCCGCTGCTATTTCCACCTCGCAAATATCCGGAACTGTGATCGAGATCAATGGCGGGAAGATGGCGCGTGTCGAAGAGGCCGGCCTGCCCGAGGGGACGTCGATTACGGTGCGGGATTTGTTCTTTAATATTCCGGCGCGCAAGAAATTTTTGAAGGCGGAGTCGACTGAGCTGTCGCACATTGCGTCCCTGGTGACGCATTACGCGCTGGCGCATCCGGAAAAGCATTTTGAGTTGCATTCGGCGACCAATGCCATGCTGGTGGCGCCGCCGGTGGCGGGGTACAGCGAGCGGGTTTATCAGGTATTCGGCAAAGAAACGCTGGATCAGTTGATTGCGGTGGCGGCGGTGCAGAACCTGGAGCATGAGGGGCTGCCGCAGCCTCCGCCGTGGCGAAGACGGGAAGAAGTGGATGAGGACGACGAAGGCGGACGGGGCGTCCGCTCTACGGAACCCGGCGAGATGCGGCTGCATGGATTTGTGTCGAAGCCGGAAATCCAGAAGCTCAATCGCAACTCGATTTATGTGTTTGTGAATGGAAGGTTGATTCGCGATCGTCTGGTGCAGCATGGGTTAACCGAGGCTTATCGAAATATTATTCCGCCGTCCGTGTATCCGGTCGTGCTGCTGTTCCTGGAATTGCCCGCGGGCGAGGTGGATGTGAATGTTCATCCATCGAAGACGGAAGTGCGTTTCCGGCAATCGACCGTGCTGCACGACTTTGTGCGGGACACGGTGCGGGCGGCGCTGATGAAGGCTCGTCCGGCGCCGCAGTTTACAACGGAGATTCATGCGCATGCGACGGCTGCTTCGGGGCTTACGCCGGGGGCGCGCGAGTGGGAGCCGGCTTCCGACATTATCGGGGAGACAGGCGGGCGAGCGTTTTATGATCCTGCGGGCGGGGCTGGCTTTGCGCTGCAGGCTCCGATGGCGCCAGCGGTTTCGGCGCGGTTTCAATTCGAGGGCGGGATTGCCGTGGAGGCGAATGCGGCGATTCCGGTGGCGAGGGGACTTGAAGGCCGCTTCGCGGAGGCGATTCCGGATGACGGGTGCGCGCCGGAACTCGACGTAAGGGATGAGGAGCCCACGCTGGAAGCGCTGTCGACGCTCCGGCCGCTGGGGCAGATCAGGAATTCGTTTATCCTTGCGGTGAATGAAGACGGATTGTGGATTGTCGATCAGCACGTGGCTCACGAACGAGTGCTGTTTGAGCGCGTCCTGAAGCAGCGGGCGGCGAAGGGCGTGGAGAGCCAGCGGCTGCTGATGCCGATCGTGCTGGAGCTGTCTCCGGCGCAGCTGGCGGTGTTTGCCGAAATTGCCGAAGAGTTGCAGCACAATGGATTTGAGGCAGAACCCTTTGGGGCGCGCAGCGTGGCGCTGAAAGTTGCTCCGGCGGGAGTGGACGCGGGGGCGGTCGAGAAAATGCTGCATGAGTTGCTGGATCAGATTTCGCGGGAGGAGCAATCGTTGAATCTGGAGAAGATTCGCGGGCGGATCGCGGCGTCGATTGCGTGCCATGCGGCGATCAAGGTCAACATGCCGCTGGAACAGAATAAGATGGAGTGGCTGCTGGCGGAGCTGGCGAAGACGGATCATCCCATGTCGTGTCCGCACGGCAGGCCGGTGGTTCTGAGGTATTCTGTGAAAGATATTCAGAAGGCTTTTAAGAGGATCTAGCTATCAGCTGTTGGCTCTCAGCACTCAGCGAAACCTCGGGGGCTAAAGCCCCGTCGTTACTGCGCTGGGACGGCACGACCGAAAGTCGTGCCCTTCCCGATCGTTTTTTATGACTGAACAAGACTTACAGCAACTGCGTCGCGAGAGGTGGCGGCTCGATGGAAAGCCCATCCGAACCATCGAAGAGGCGCGCGCCTTTGTCGAGGGCGTGGGGTTCTGCCTGATGTATCCGGTGCGGCCGTCGATGCCGGTACCCACTTTTATAGGGGCGTTCGTGGGATCGGACAATCGGCTGCCGACCTGGCAGCATGCCTATTCCGATCCGCGGGCGGCGGAGGCGACGGATCTGATGGTACGGTTGCTGCGCGAGCGGTCGGCTTACGAGGCGAATCTGTTCGAAGAGAACAATGCGTTTCTGGTGGCGGCCTCGGCATTTCCTTATTTTTATGCGCTGGTGGGCGAGCGCAATCCCAAGCTGGCGCCGAAGCAGGGGCCGCGGTCTCCTTATTCGCCGCTAGCCTGCGATGCGTTTGAGTTGATCCGCCGCGAGGGTCCGATCTCTAAGCAAAAGTTGCAGGAGGCGCTGGGCGGAAGCGTTTCTTTGGCGGCGCTCGATAAGGCGCTGGGTGAACTGCTTGCGAAGCTGCGCATCACGCGCGTGGACTATAAGGCTCCCGAAGGATCTTACTGGGACGAACTGAATCGCTGGTCGCCGGATGCCGTACGCGAAGGCGTGAATTTGTCGGTCCAGCAGGCGCTCTCGGCGCTGCTGTCGAAATATCTGGATTGCGTGGTGGCCGCTGAACAGGCGGAACTGGAATCTTTTTTTGGAAAATTTGTGGCGCGCTCGCGGGTAAAGGAAGCAGTGAACGCGCTGCTGGCGGCGCGCGAGTTAAGTTTTGTGCACGTGAGTGGAAGATCGATGGTGCAGATTACGCCAGAGAAGGAAGCGGCGGTCCCTTATGTGGCTGCCTCCCGCCCGCCGAGGCCGAGAGCAGATGAAACGGTTCGTCCGCGCAAGACGTTTTCGCGAACAAGCCCGCGGACAGGATCTTCGGGGTCACGGCGGTCGTCATTTACGTCGCAACATTCTGGCAAACCTAAGAAATAGTTATCTCCAAGCCCCGGTTTCCGACAGAAGCTTTGGGTAGTGGGACATAGCCCACTACCAAGCTTTGCGCAGCCCATCCCGACGCGGCTTTCCGTGTACAATCTACTCGCGAAATGATCGATCAATCGAATCCTGAAGCGACTCAACGCAAACTGATCATTGCCATTGATGGCCCGGCGGGCGCGGGCAAGAGCACGATTGCATCCCGGCTGGCGCGCAAGCTGGGGTATGTGAACCTGGAGAGCGGAGCGATGTACCGGGCGCTGGCGCTGAAGGCCATCGAGAAGGACGCGTCGTTTGACGATGAAGCGGCGCTGGTTAAGCTGGCGGAGGATTCGCGGATTCAACTCGAGCCCACGCGGGACGGAAACCGGACGCTGCTGAACGGGCACGATGTTTCAGCGCGTATTCGGGAGCGTGACGTAACCGAGGCGGCATCGCGGGTATCGGTGCATCCGAGAGTGCGAGAGTGGATGGTCGAGCATCAGCGGGCGATGGGCGCCGGCGGCGGGGTAGTGATGGAAGGGCGGGACATTGGAACGAAGGTTTTTCCCGACGCCGATCTGAAGATTTTTCTGGATGCCGATCCCGTCGTGCGCGAGCAGCGGCGCATGGAGCAGCAAAAGATTAAAGGCGAGGTCGCCGCGAACGTTGCGGCGGACTTGCGGGAGCGCGACCGCCGCGATCGTACGCGCGCCGCGTCTCCGCTGGTGGCCGCGGAAGATGCAGTAGTGATTGATTCGACCAGCATGGGCGAGGATGCAGTGCTCGAACGGGTGGAGGAGTTGGCTCGGAAGAAACTAGAAACCTGAGGCTGGCGAGCGAGAGAAACCAAGATCGCTCGCGTTGCTCAGGATGACAGCCGGGGCCGACAGCTGCGGGAAAATAGACTTCTGCCTTATCGCTTCGCGCGCAGGGCTGCACCCCAGGCACTGCCGAGGGCTGTACCCACACAAAACCTTGTCAATTATCCGTCGGCTCCACCTTTGCCTTTGGCGCGGGCAGAGTCTTCGCCGGCTTAGCGGGCGTTGCCGGAGGAGCGGGGGGCGCGGACGCTGCCACCGCAGACGCTTTGCGAATCTCGATGCCATCGTGTTGATTGTTGATCACGATGTGGGCAGCACCATTGCCAACGCTGCCGCTGGCCGTTGCCTCGTGCTCAGTGTTCGCTATTTTCAACTCCGGAAAGTCGGACTGAATTTCGCCGTCGCGGGTGCGTGCATCCATACGGAAGCCAGCTTTATCAGGCAGGCTTAGTTGCACATCGCCGCTGCGGCTGTCGATCTGCACATTGCCCAGCGAGCGCATGGATACTTCGATTCCGCCATTGTCATTCTGCAGCCGGACATCGCCCGAAACATCGACCAGACGGATTTGCTTGGAGCGCGTCGTCAAATGGAGGGGGCCGGTGATCTTATCGGCGTGCAGGTCATCGGAATCGAGATCGAGTTCGCCATCGATGCGGGAGAACTCCATGTCGGTCCGGGAGGATTTGAAGCCGACATTCTTGCTGATGCGAGCGAGTTTGACGCTCTCCTGAAATTCGCCGTCGAGTTGAACCGCGCCCTTCACATCGGTGACCGAGACTTCGTTCAGCCGGCCTTCGATGTGGACGTCGCCGTTGATCTGCTCGACCTTGGCGGAACTTTTTTCCAGACTCAGTTTCACGTTTCCGTTAACTTCTTCCACGGAAACATCGCCGTGCTGGTTGGTGATTTCTACTTCTCCGTCGCGTCCGGTGACGGAAACTTCGCCCTTACGCCCAACGATGTGGAGCTCCATTTTCCGCGGGATCGAGATATCGAGATCGCTTTGAACGGAGTGATCGCCGGCGGCGTGAATGCGGGAGTCGAGAACGATCGCGTTCCCGGCGACTGTAATCTGGGGCTTGGTCTGCTGATCGTATTTGTCGGCGTCGCTCTGATTCTCTGCGCCGACGCGCTTACGGACGATGACCGTGATCTTGTTGTCATCGGCCGTGTTGACGTGGACTGCGCCGTGATCGTTATTGACGCGCAAACTGGTGGCCGTGAGCGGGACCTCCTGTTCGAGGTGGTCGTCGAAGTTGTAAGTTTGGCCGAAGATGTTATTAAAGTCGTTGTCTTCGATTCCCATGTTGTTGCGCAGTTCATCCCAGTGAAAGCGGGCTACATGGGTGGCGATCAGACCGAAGAAGACGATCATGATGACCATGAAAACTCCGCCGGCGCCGATGCCGCGAGGAGGCAGGCCATCGCGCTGGGCTTGCTGATGCTCGATCAGCTTGATGACGCCCCACAGGATCAGCAGCAGCGGCCAGTAGTGAGCGAACCACAGACCAAGCTGCTGCCAGGAGAGCAAGTGCATGTTGCCCAGCAGGAAGACGATGCCGAGCACGATCAGCACGAACGGTCCGGCAAAAGAACGGCGGTAACGTCGTGGCGGCAAAGGAGGTGGAACCGTCGGCTGCACTGGATACGATACGGGGCTAGACATTGCGCACCTCCCCGGAGGAAGAAGTCGCCGCAGGGTCGGACGAGGGCGGAGGCGGAGCCGGCGGCATGGGGCCGACGGCTGGTGGCGCGCCGGGCAACGGCCCGACGTGTCCGGCTGAAGAGGCGTTGCTCTGCAGCAGCTTCACCACGCCGACTACAAGCAGGATGGCCGGCCATGTGCGGTCGAAGTTGACCACATGCAGGCTCTGGAGCAGGAATAGCATGCCGAGAGTTACGAGCATGGCGGGGCCCATGATCTTGCGCATCCGGCAGCGATCGCAGGTGCAGCCCCGCCCCAAGGCTCTGCGTATGCGGCAGCGTTCGCAACCGCAGTCCGCGGGGTGAGCTGCGAGCATTCCGTGTGATCCGATAATGCCCCACTGCCGGGCGAATGTCCATCCTCCCAGGAAGATCAGAATGAGCGGCCAGAAGCGGTCAAGGCCAAACTCGAAGATGTTCATGGTGTGCAGCATGAAGAGCACGCCGAGCCCAATCAGGATTACAGCGACGACAGGAATATTCTTCGACTCACTCTTCTCGCCCATGCTGAACGCCTGGGCCAAGCCGAAAGGGTCCGGGGGTGGATGACCCTCTTGCAGAGCACGCGCGGTGCGGACGGAATCGATAATCTGATAGACGTAGAAGAAAGCGATGCCGATGCCGAAGACGAAGTCCAGACTTCCGGCATGATCCGAACCGAAGATCAACAATCCAAAAATCAGAAGATGAGCCAGTCCTTTGGCATATTGCGAGCAATAGACCGCACCGACGCCGAAAGGAAAGAATCCGGCTAAGATGCCCGCCACCGTGGGATTGGGACCGGACGTGGGTCCAGGCTGAACTTTAAGTCCCAGGCCCTGATCCATGAACTGCTGATAACCGGTCTGCGGGGGAGTTTGCGGAGGCACGAATCCGGCTGCCGGGTTAGTACCCTCCAAACGGGCTGCGAGACAAGGCTCACAGTAGACGACTCCGCGAACGTCGCGGGTGCAGTTGGCGCAGAGCGGTTTGCCGCAAGTGCGGCAAAACGCGACTGCGGCAATTTCGTTGTGCGTGGCGCAGTTCATACGAACCTCCTGTACGTGGTCACCGACACTACAGGCAGATCCGGATTTGACGGACCCGGATTTAACCGGTCAAAGACAGATGGACCCAGCGGAGCGCCAGCGAGAATGAGTTGGTTCTCGGTCTGGCTGTAATTACGCTCCTGCTTCTGCTCGGGCTGTTGTGTTGTGTCGTTCTTGGGATCTTTCTTTTCCTTTGCCGGCGCGGGCTCGGCGGGGGTCACGTTGCGCTTGAATTCACGCACCCGCGATTCCACCTCGTAGACGAACCGGATGTTTTCGTAGTAGCGGACGACGCGGGCTTGCGCATTGTAGTACGTGTGCCGTATGGCGGCCGGACGCAGACTCACCTGGCGCAGATCGGCGGGTTTTACGCCGATTACGCTCAACGCCACCGACAGTGAGAAGAACGCCATGCCGAACGACATGGCGAACCGCGGCTGCCGGACCGTTGCCCAGATTGGCTGCATGGCCTCCGACGACCACGCCTGCGCCTTCTCCAGCCACGTAATGCGAGGCTGAGGCGCAGCAACGTTCACCCGCAGGCGTTGGGTGTCAACGCCCGTTGTGGATGCCAGAATATTCGTAACCAGACTGACTGGAGGCTCCACCTCCGTGAGATCCTTCAGCCAGTTGCGGCCCGCCTCGACTTCGGCGAACAGCGGCCCGCAGGCGGAACAAGTCCGCGCGTGAGCCTGGAAGCGGTCGAGTTGAAGGCCGGTCAGAACGCCATCGAGGGCGTCCGTGAGCAGGCCGTCAAACTCGTGACACTGCATTCCGTTACTGGTCTGGTCTGACATCACATCACCTGCCTATAGGTACGTTGTAGAAGGCGCGCTAGTTCCGCCCGCCCACGATTTATTCGACTTTTCACAGTTCCCTCCGGCACCTTCAAAACGGTGGCGATTTCGCGATAGTCAAAATCCTGTAAGTCCCTTAGAATCACAGCTTCACGAAGCTCTGGCGAAAGCTTGCCGAGGGCCGCGTGAACGGTTTCGCCGACTTCCCGGCTGCGTACGCGCTGGTCGGGAGGGGCAGATTGGTCCTGAATTTGCTCACTGAGCGGCAAGGCGTCTTCATGGGAGGACGTTGCCGCATCGAGCGAGTCGGTGATGCGATCCTGCTTGGTCTTGCGGAAGTGATCCACCAGCAAATTCCGCGTGATCGTGGTCACCCACGTGACGAATGCGCCTTTCGAGCTGTCATAGCTCGCCAGCGTGCGGTACATCTTGATGAAGACTTCCTGGGCCAGGTCTTCGGCATCGTCGGCCGACCCCGCGAAGCGATAGCAGATGTTATAGATACGCCGGTTGTAGGTCTGAACGATTTCTTCCCAGGCAGCGGCATCGCCAGCTACACAGCGGCGTACCAGCATCGCGACTACCTGGACATCTTCCATTTACGAGACCCTGTTACTGATACTCGCTGTCATTCCGACCGGAGCTTGCCCTTCCGCCAGGACGGGTAAGCGCAGTGGAGGAACCTGCTGTTTCTCAACGCAGGCACATCCCTCCCTACAAGACAGTACGCGGATGTAGTCCCGTAAGTTCGCGAGTCTGACAGCGTAGCGCAAGTTAGACGAAACAGGGCATTGTAGCAGTGAGAGGAAGAAAGAGCGGGCTGTAGTGGATGGGAACGAGGGGAAAACTCCGAGGGTGGGCTGCATACCCACCCTCGAAGACATTCAAGTTTTCAACTTCTCGGAGCTCACATTTAGGTTCAGAAGTTCCCACTCGATGTCACCGTGCTGAACATGAGGGTGGGGAAAGTGTCCTGAATGGCTGACGGGGTGAAAGTAGGACTCTGCCGCCCCGGAGCCGTCATGCTGAAGGCAGTGAAGTAGTTGCCCGGCGTGATGGTTAAGGTTTGCCCCACGCCTACGCCTGTGATGGCAAAGTTATCCTGCGTGCTGTCCCCTTCACAGAGGACGGCAGTCGAGTCAGTGCACGTGGGGTTGACGAAGCCCGGTGAAAACACTGCCCCGCCGGCCTCCTGACCTAGCCCTTTCCAACCCGTGAAAGTGTAATTGGCGAACTTTGTGCAATCGGAGTTGTCTGTGTAGAAGGCGTGGCTGTAGGAGGTGCCCCCGAAGGCTGTGCTGGTGTCCCAGTAAAGATTGGGGTTCCAGGTCTGTGCCGTCGTGGGAGCCGAGTTCAAAACCGTACAACCCGCTTGCACATAGAAACCGCATTGGGCTGTGTTAAGGCCGATGCCGCAAGTCGAGTTGTAGACCCGGTCAAAATAAAAAATGTTGTTTTCAATTAACTCAGTCAGGCAGGTCTGGACCGCCGAGCCTCCTTCGTAAAACATAGCTACGCGCGCGTAAGCAAGGATGTTGTCCTGGATAGTATTGGGCTCACTACAGCCTGGGGGGCCGCCGGTGTTCTGTATGCTATGTTCAGTTACTCTGTAGACAAGATTTTGGTACACCTGAATGTTCCCGGTCGTGGTGTCAAGATAAATCCCGTTGCCACCGTAACCATCAATGTCATAAGGTTGGGCGTCTTGCACGTCGTGGAGGCGGTTGTTATTGACGGTATTTCCGGTCGCAGCGTAGGTAGCAATGTAGATAGCCCCCATGTCGTCGGTGACGCTTTTGCCGATGTTCCAAACATGGTTGAGGTTAGCTGCGATGTTATCGGCGGTAACTCCGCTGGTGATGCCGGTGCCACCGCAATTAATGTTGCCGTTGGGAATGCAGACGCCGATCCCTGTGTTGTAGCCGTCGGTGACGTCATTATTTTCGATGGTGTTGTCGTGTCCGAACGTATGTTCTATACCCGAAGCCCCGGCATACATGCGGCCGTAACCCTGCACCAGATTCTCCTTGATACTCCCGCCATTCAGGATGTTTGTGCTGGTATCGGTCCTTTGCGGCGCGGTGCCGTACACCAGTCCATCCGATCCTAGGTCATAAAAGTAATTGTAGGTGATGGAATTGCCCATGGGAGTCGCCGAGGTACTGTCGGTTTCGAGCCAGAGCGCGTTCGCAGTCGTTTGGGTGAAAGTGTTACCGGTCCAGGTGGTGTTCGAACAGTCCATGCACGTCACCATGGCAGGCAGGTTGGTATTGGATTGAATGGCAGCAAAGCCTGAGGTGGGTGGCACGTAATTGTCACCGCTGAACTGCAGGTTGCTGAACGTCACATATTGCAGCCCGGTTGCCGCGACCACCGCGCCGCTGGTTGTGCCAGGAGCCAGGACGGGAACCACGACATTTGCCGTGTTCGGAGTTTCCCCGGTTTGCGCCCTGTAATACAAAACGAACGGCGTGGCCGTGCGGTCGATAAAGAACTGTCCGGCCAGCAGCGTCGGGGCCGTAGCAGTTCCAGTATTAACGTTTTCGATGATATAGCGGTGGCCAGTAAAGTAGCCGTGATCCTTAGGACTTTGTACGGTGGATCCTTCCAGGTAAATAATGTTGGCCGATGTATCGATGCAGCTAATCCTTTCTCGCGACATCGTCCATTTTTCGAATACCAGGACTTCGATGTCGCCATCATCCGCTGGCTGTGTGGTGGTGCCGTAGCAAGGCGAGGTCGATGGCTGCTGGCTATTCGGATTCCAACCGTGATAGTTCGACCAGGTGGCAATCTGGGAAGGCGGCAGAGCGGTGGGGTCGTATTGGAACCGGTCATAGCATTCCTGCGTACCCGTTCCGCACACGTCGAGCTGGGTTACCCTGTAATAGGCACCCTCCAACCCCGACAAACCCGAGCCGGAAACCGAACCTGGACGCGCTCGGAATCTGCGCGTGTTGTTGTAGTAGAGCGCCTCGGGGCTGTAGCCCGTGACAGTGCTGGGCAAGGACGCTTTGTAATATGAGGTGCTGCCGATTTGAGTCATGCTCAACTTAACTCCTCCAGAAATGACCGGGCTCCCTCCCGAGTAATTCGTAAATGTGACTGGACTGGCGGAGCAGCCGGTACCGGAGCCAAGAATCCAAGGGCCTGCATAGGTACCCGTGATGCCGCCGAGCGCATACAGGCCGGTCTCGAACTCGACAACGACCGGCTTGGTCCGCGAGGAGCACGTTCCTAAATCAGTGATCGCCTTTTGGGCCCGGTTGGGGGTTTGAAAGGGATTCGACGGGGAATTGGCTGAATCGAGGATGGAATCGTTTCCCGTGGGAGAAACGTAAAAGTTGGTGGTTTGAGCAACTGCGTGTCCAAGCAACAGCATAGCCGCCGCGACTAACAACAGGGAAGTTTGCTTCATCGGAGTCCTCCAGGGTTTGGTTGGACGAAGGGGCGAGTGTTGTTTGGTCGGATTGTGACACAGGAAGCGAGGGAACTGACGGGACACCTAAAATCGTTCGGTTTTCGTAACAGCGTGTAGTCCGTGGGACCGCGGAGTTCCGCTGGGGTCACGATGAATCGGGATGCCGCTTGCAGACGGCCGCAAAACGAGAAGATAAGGTCCCGTCATTTACTAATACTCATTCATTAATACACATTTACTATCACTAATGACAGAAGCTACTAAGGAGAGCAACATGGGTAGTGGTTCAGTAAGTGAACCACTACCGCAACATCTTCGCACTTGACATTAAACAAGCGCGGACGTAACGTTTTGGCGGTTAGTCGGCTTTTTGCCGGTGTGGTGAGTTGTGAAAGCGTCACCGTCTAATTTTACTTCTGCCTTCGCTGCGCCAGTTCCGAGTGCAGTTCCTCCTGCCCTTCCCCGCGTCTGGCTGGGATTTCTTTTTGCCGCAACCGTCCTTTTGCTTGAGTTAAGCACAGGCTTTTTGATGGGCTGGCAGAAGACTACCGGACGCACTCTACTCAATTCCAACTTGCTGATAGCCGCAACCTTTGCCGCGTATCTTGTCGGACTAATTTACTGGTACCGATGGGTGTACCGGATGCACAAAGTCCTGCGAGAAACAACGGACGGCAAATATCCGGTGAGCCCGCGGAAATCAGTCGGCTATCAGTTCATTCCGTTTTACAACCTGGTGTGGAATTTCAAGTGGCCCAACCGGATCGCCGATTTCGTACGCCAAAACTCGACCACAGTGCATATGCGCAAGGGCTGGGTCGGATTCTGGCTGCTCGCCGCCAGCCTTGTCGGAACTTTAGACAAGGGTTTGGGGTTGGTTCTGCTCTTCACCATCAGCGCTTACCTGGCGAGAAAGATCCGGCGTGCGATGGCAGTTCGGCATTTCGAGCCAGTGGGACTGACGACGTTCGCCGCCGTCCCTTATGCCGCCGATCCTCGTCGCCCTGATCCCTCGACGCGTGCCGCGCCCGAGGCCTCTGCGACCACGCAGCAGGCTGTCCCTGTCTTTGCTGCTGCTTATCCCGTCCCCGAGCAGGCGGCTCCGGCGGCATGGGATTTAAGAATGTCGAAAGAGTGGAAACTTCCGGTGAGTTCCGGAATCGGCGCCGCGTTCGGCTTTCTGATGTGCTATGGCTTCTGGTTCTTGCTGAGCGCCATTGAGCAGAAAGGCGCGATGCTGAGAGGCTTTGCTACCGAAGGAACCAAAATACTTCTGGTAGCGATCGTCTTGTACTTCTTTCTGGAACCCCTCGCTGACTTGCTCCTTGAAGAGTTCCACGTGCAGGACGAACATCGCGCGGAAACCAAGCTTTGGCAAAAAATCTTCAGATTTGCCGTCTTCGTGGTGATTGTCGATGTTGCCCACTCGCTACTCGAGAGAGCGGCGGAAGAGGGCGGTGGCTTCAAAGTAGCCAGCCTTGGTTTTTTGCTTACTTCATTTTTCGGAGGGATGACCTATCTCTGGATCTCTGGGGCCCCCAAGCGGCTGCGGGAAGCTCTGGCACTGGTTGGTCCCGGACTAGCGCTGTTGCTGATTTTCGGCGTGGTTGTGGTAGCCGAGGCGAGGCAACTGGGAGACAAACTCAACGAGACTTCCATCATTTCCGCTGGCGGCAGCATCAAGCAACGGCTGCACAGCCTGAGCGCGGCTCCCTCCGGCGCCGAAGAATTTGGTCAGGAGATCGCCAACTCACAAACCGCGAAGAAGGATGGGATTGATGGAGCGCTAGTGCTGGCTTGCGCTGTGTTTGTCGCCGTGGGAGGATTCGCTGCGATGCGCAAAAAGCTTGGCCGCACGGGTGTGGCGGCCACAGTTTTTGTAGCGTCGCTGCTATCCGCGGTCACCCTCGTCCTGATCCCATATTCCACCCTGGAACGGTTTTATATCGTCATTACTCTGTGGGCGGCCTTCTGGTGGTGTTTAGGAATACTTGCATTCTACGACCACGAAATTTTTCAATCGTCCGGTGAGCTTTCGTTGGCGCGCACTGAGCCTCACGTGGACGAGCGTTTTCCACGTCCGGTGTGGCTAGTGTCTTCCCTGATCCTGCTCGGCCTCTTCGTTGCGGCTTATCTCGTCCGGCCGCACGGCAAGGAGATCGCTGCGCCGACGCTGAACATAATCGCCGACGATAAAGAGCGTCCCTACGGAGCCGCCAATCCGGAGCTCACCTCCCGCGCCGTCGGTCTGGTGCACGGAGACAAGCGGGAATCCACCCTCACTGGAGAACCAAGTCTTTGCTCGGCAGCCGGTCTTAACAGCCCCCCCGGGGTGTATCCCATCGCAGTTGGACCCGGCACCGGGGAAATGAAAGAAGAAAAATACAAAATACGTTTCGTTCCAGGCAGCCTGAAAGTTGTCCCCGCCGCCACCCGGGCGAATCTGGAATCGAATGCATCCCGCGCTACAGTGAACTCGCCGGTGACTTTTAGAGCTGCGATCGAGCCGCAGTATTGGGGGACACCCAGTGGGACGGTAACCTTCTACGCCGATGAAAGTCCAATCGGAACGGGCGCGCTCTCCAATGGAACGGCCTCTTACACCGCCGGCGGACTGCCGGTCGGAGCCCACCTGATCACCGCCAAGTATGACGGAGACGCAAACTTCTCCGGTTCGTCATCGACTTGGACGCAGCAGATTATTCCGCCACCAGAAGCCCCTCCTCGTGTACCGGTCACGAACGTGATTCCGGCAGGCACGGAAATCCTGATCGCGACAATTGAACCGATCGACTCGAACACAACCAAACTTTTTCGCCCGCTGATGGCTACTTTAGCCTCTCCCTTGGTGGTGAACGGCCGGGTTCTGGCGCAAAAGGGATCCATGGCGATCCTGGCGTTAACCGATCTTGATCCCAACGGCTCGAACGGCAAACCTGGGCTCACCATAAATCTGGCAAGGCTTGAAATCGCCGGTAAGAGTTACCAGCTAAGCTCCACGGTTCGAATGCAAAGTGCGGCGGGGTCCTCCGGACGAATCCACATCTCCCGCGCCACCGTCCTAAGTTTTAGGCTGGAGTCTCCCATTACAACGGATATTCACTAGAAAAAATTACTCGCTGGTGAAGTTGACCTGATTCCCTGTTTCCGAACACAGCTGAGTATGATTTCGTCGAAGGAAAGGGGAAGGGGTTATGTCGAAGAGCAATCATACGGAGGCCCAGATGATCGGGGCGCTGAAACAACTGGAGGCGGGTCGCAAGGCGGAAGATGTGGCGCGAGAAGTGAAGCGCAAAGCATGGGCCACCCGCGTCTTTTCGCATCCGGATCGAAGATCGAAACGGTAAGGCTGCCAAAGATCTCGAACCGTACATGGGCATGGCAGGACACGCAGCGTTTGTGCGTTCGGATTGTTCGGTGTTCGCGCATATTCATCCCGCGGGTTCGGTCTCAATGGCCGCGCTGCAACTGGCGCAGGCGAGTCCTCCGCCTTCCCCTGCTCGAGCTCACGAAGTGCAATCTGGGAATCTACGTGGCTCCTATCCTGTGATGGAGATGACTATGAATGCATCGTCCCCGGAGGTCTCATTTCCCTACGGATTCCCCAAATCTGGGCTGTACCGGATCTTTGTGCAGGTCAAACGCTCTGGTCATGTTCAGGCGGGAATTTTCGATGCGCATGTGGAGTGACAGATCTGAACTCGTGGAGGTTCAGTGGCAATTGTCGGCCGGTCTGGAAACGAAGGAAAGAGGTTTCGTCTTGGCTTGTTTCCGAGAGTTGCTTGAGTATGATCAAACAAGAGGCGGCAATCATGTCGAACTCAACTCTCTTCCACTCTGATACGTACGACGGAATTTGCAGCTGCAACCGACGGGGCTTCCTGAAAGGGGCGGCTGGACTCCTTGGAGGAACCGCGTTGAAAAGCCTTGCAGCCTCAGTCGCCGTTCTCGCCAGAGCTCAGGCCACGGGACAAGCTGAACCCAGGGTGGAATCAAACGTTGTATACGGTATGTACTCCGGGTTGGCTTTGCTGATGGACGTCCACTACCCTGCCGCAACGAACGGTTACGGCATCATTTTTGTGCCAGGAACAGGATTTCACGGGCCGCTGGCGTACGACGCTCCTCCTCCCAAGGCAACTCCAGCAGTTGCGACCTACGCCAAGTCCTTGTTGAGCGTTGGATACACCTTGTTCGTTGTGAACTATCGACTTGCGCCCAGGTTCCGCTATCCAGCAGCAGTCGAGGATGTCCAGCGGGCTGTAAGATACATTCGACACAACGCGGACCGTTATAGAATCCGCGCGGACCGCATAGGAGCCCTTGGCGGATCAGCCGGAGGATACCTGGTAGATATGCTGGGTGTTATGGAAGGGGTGGGTGATCCTGATGATTCTGATCCGGTTAACCGTGAGAGCGCGAAAGTACAATGCGTAGTTTCATTCTTTGGCCCCACTGACCTGGTTCGCCTACCTCCGAGTCCAGTCGAGACGGATTTCTTAGGCATGGCGCTGTCCGTTGGAGGTCAGGTTCTCCCCACAACTTCGATTGAGTACAAGACGTATCGCGAAGCATCCCCTGTCTATCGGGTGACCAAGGACTCGCCGCCCTTCCTTCTGATCCATGGCGAAGCAGACAAGGTGGTACCCATTCAGAACTCCGAACTTATGGAGCAGCAACTGAGACAGGCGGGCGTGCCCGTAAAGTTGGTGCGTGCTCCGGGGCTAGGGCACGGTTCTGATTTCTCAAGCTCACCGAGTCTGCCTGAGTACCTGAAGGAAATGGTTCGCTGGTTTGATCGGTATTTACAGAAACCGTAGGAGTGCATCGCGGTCACTGTCTCACCGAGACACTCAGCAGCGCTGGCCGACTTACGAAGACGTTATCAGTTAGTTGGCAGGAGGTCGACATGCTAAGAAGATATATAGTCCCCTTCGTACTAGCCGCCTGCGCGACGGTTGTTCTTGCCCAGACGCCAAGCTCCTCCAAGATCGCAAACGCTCGGGAGCGGACCGAAGTTCAGCTTATATATCTGGGCAACGCCGGGTGGCAGATTACCGATGGCAAAACCTTCGTGCTCGTGGATCCGTACATCACTCAATTTCGGCATCCCCCAGCCCCGGCCACCACAGGAAAACCTACCGACCCGCAGGCGACAATTGCACCCGACACAGAAGAAATCGATGCAAAGATACGTCGCGCAGACTACATCCTGGTCACGCATGGCCACCTGGACCACGCGCTGGACGCACCCTACATCGCAAAGAAAACCGGCGCAACGATCATTGGAAACGAGACGGTTGCTAACCTGGCTCGTGCCTATGACGTGCCTGATGCGCAGATCATCGTGGTTCGCGGAGGGGAGGACTACGCGTTTGGAGTGTTTTCACTGAAGGTAATTCCCAGCATTCACTCCGCACTGTTTCACAAGCACTACTTTAGTAGCCGCCTGGCAGGCAATGCGCCACCCGGATTGAAAGCGCCACTTAAGGCTGGGGACTTCGTTGAAGGCCAGAACATGGCCTACTTGCTTCGACTGGCGGGACACGAAGTGCTAGCCATGGGCTCGATGAACTACATTGAACGTGAAATGGAGGGTCTGCGCCCCGATATCGCGCTGGTGGGGGCTAACAATGAGCGGCTAGAGATTTACGACTACACCCGCCGACTGATGGGCGCTTTGGGAAATCCGCTAGTGGTCATGCCTACGCATTGGGATGGATATGGATACGCGCCATTGCGGGAGCAGTCGCTGGCCGCAGCGCACGAATTTGCCGATGAGGTGACTGCCGCATCACCCAAAACCAGAGTCATTATTCCACAGTATTTCGAGCCGATCAGGGTGCCATGACGCAGAAAGCGGGTCGAAAGCTTTCACGGGCGGTTGCGGGATGAGTGCTTGACGGTGAGCTGGTTGCAGAACTTGTTCGACGCGCGACGGAAGATCGCGGAGGGCCGGGGAGGGGAGGGACACCCTCTGACAAGCATGGCAACACTGCCCTACTCGCTGGTGAAGTAATCCACCGTCACGGGATTCTCGAACAGGGAATAATCGCGAGTGACGACGGTGATGCCGCTATCGGTGACGAAGTAGCGGGAGCGGTCGGCTTCGGTGTCATAGCCGATGGTAGTGCCTTCGGGGAGGTGGACATTGCGGTCGATGATGCAGCGGCGGATGCGGCAGTGGCGACCCACGGCGACATGCGAGAACAGGATGGACGAGTCGACTTCGGAATAAGAATTCACCCGGACATCCGGTGAGAGCACGGAGTTCTTGACCGTCCCGCCGGAGACGATGCAACCGTTCGAGACGATGGAATCGAGCGCGGTGCCCATGCGATCTTTTTCCGCGAAAACAAACTTCGCGGGTGGATACTGGCGCTGGTGGGTGCGGATTGGCCAGTCCTGATCGTACAAATTAAAAATCGGGGACACCGAAACGATGTCCATGTTGGCTTCGTAGTAAGCCTCGAGCGTGCCTACATCGCGCCAGTAAAGAGCTTCTTTCTTGTTTTCGTCGATGAAGTCGTAGGCGAAGACGCGGTAGTCGTCCACCATCTTCGGCAGAATATCTTTGCCGAAATCGTGGCTGGAATTGAGGTCTTCGGAGTCTTTCAGCAGCACCGGGATGAGGACGTCGGCGTTGAATAGATAGACGCCCATCGACCCTGCAACTTTCTCCGGGTTCCAGGGAGAGCGCAGTTTAGTTACCTTCGGCTTCTCCTCGAAGCCGTTGATACGGCCATCTTTATCGACGTCGACCACGCCGAAGCGGGAAGTCTCTTCCAGATCGATCTGAATGGTGGCGAGAGTGATGTCGGCGGCGGAATCCTGATGCTGCTTCATCATCTTGCCGTAATCCATCTTGTAGATGTGATCGCCGGAAAGAATCAGGACAAACTTCGGCTGCTCCGAACCGATGGAGTAAATATTCTGGTAAACGGCATCGGCAGTGCCCTGATACCACTGGTCACTGACGCGCTTCATGGGCGGAAGCACTTCGACGAACTCTCCCACCTCGCGTCCCAGAATGTTCCAGCCTTCGCGGATATGGCGGTTCAGCGAGAGTGCCTTGTATTGCGTGAGAATGTAGACGCGGCGCAAGTCGGAATTGAGGCAGTTGGAGAGGGTGATGTCGATGATGCGATACATCCCGCCGAAGGTGACGGCGGGCTTGGCACGGTCGCGGGTGAGAGGGTAAAGGCGCTCTCCGGCGCCGCCTGCGAGAAGGACTCCGAGTGTGTCTTTCATCGGACTGCCTCTGACTTCCTGTGCGAATCCCGAAGAGAAAGAGTCAGGTTTGTATTGGCCACAGAAAACAGTAGATGGTAGCACAGGGCGGAGAGTTGCCGTCTGCTTTGGCAAACGGAGATTTTGAGGACGGATTTTTGAAGCGGGATTTCGAGTGGTGGCAGAGCTTCGCTCCTGCCGGAAAGAGCGCAGAGTCGCCCTGAGCGAAGTCCATGGGCGGTCTCCCATAGTTATTTTTCCTGTTGACGGTAGATCTCGATTTGAGTTCGGACCGCTTTGAGGGCGCTGGATTCCCAGAGATTCGAGGGATCGATATCGTCGGTGGTGTTCGCGTCAAAGCCTTCGTCGGGCCGCACGAACTCATTGAATTGATGAATGATCAAGAAAATGGGATCGAGCTGCCGGGCGTAGGTCATGAAAGACCCGAAAGTATCGTAGTCTCCATCCACTCCTAATCGCAGAGCGTCGTCAGGACAGTAGGGCGGAGCCTCAGAGTTCGGACATCCCCATCCGTCTTGGCCGGCGGTGGCGATCGAAGCGGTGAAGTTCTCCACGCGGGAACCGGCTATGTTGTAGGAGGGATAGTAAGGGCAGAATGGGGTGACGGTGCAGGTGGGGTTGAGGCGGTCAACCCAGCTCCAGAAGCCGAATTCGGGATTCACTTCCACCGGCCCGGTGGGAACGCCTTGTCTAGCCCAAAGGCCAGGCTGGCTGTCGAGATATCCGGCGATCAGCTTAAAGGTGTAGCGGCTGCTGAACTCGGGATGATCGCTGAGAAATTCTCTGATTCGAACCCAGAGGGGACGGTCGGCGCGATTGGGGTCCTGCGCCGCGCCGAGGAAAATCAGCATGAGCGGCTTGCCCTCGTAAATGACCTGACGTTCGGGATATTGCTGCATTAGCGCGGCGAAGTATTCGATTTCTTTCTGTAGGGCGGTCTTGCCGTCGAGATCCTTGAACATGACATTGTCGTCGATGCCGCCGAGTTGTGGAATGAGCTTGAGATGAGTGCCGAGCTTCGTCCACGCGGGAAAAAGATTGCCGGTATTGGCGCGGATGTTTTGGTTGTAAGTGCGGAAAGAAGGATTGCAATCGGTCACATATCTTCTGACGAACCATTCACTGTCGAAGATGCAACTGACGTTATTGGTGAGGTCGGCGATGGCGGCGTCGATACCGAGCTGTTCAAACTGAGCGACGTGACGCTGGATGACGGCGGGATCGGCGCTGTCATAGCCGCCGCCGACGGATTGCATATCGGAAGACTGGAGCAGAGGCATGGCGGCAGTGCCTTGGAAGGCGACTGCTTCAGGTCCAAACCAGGCCTCATATTCCATGACGATAACGTGGCTCTTCAGGTCGACTATGAGCGGGCCGTTGGGCTCAGAGGAGGAATCCGCGGCCGAGGAGGAAGTGGCCGCGACGAGGAGAACGGCGAAGGTAAATGCGAGGGTTTTGGGCGCAGAAGAATTCGATTTCATAACTTCTCTCCTATGCAGGTTAGAACACAGGAGGGAACGATAAGGTGCGGGGCGAGATTGAATCTGTTCTCGAGCCTGGAGACTCGCCACCGCCGGGCAGCCGGCTCCGGCCTATCCCGATCGAATTATTTTTCTTCCTCGATCTTGATGCGGAGGGACTTCAGGAACTTGAGGTCTTGGTCGTTGATCTTGAATTCCGGATTGGTAGAGAGAGTGGTGACCAGCGATGTCTTGTCGGAGGTTTTTTCGCCCTGCTTGCTCACCCCAATGGTGGCTTCAAGAACGAGAAAAATATCGTAACCACCCTCCTTGATGCGAGAGACGACTTCGGCGATCTGTTCAGAGTCGGAGAGAGATTCGTTGATAGCTTCGCCGAGTTCCTTCATCAAATCTTTGAGCTGTTGATCCACGTAATCCCCCAATCGCCGTCCATCCGAACTGCCAACCACTAGTTTAGATGCCTGGAGCCGCAGAACGGTTTCGATACCGGCGACAGGTTGGCGTCATTGTATCGCTGGAGACTGTTAAAATCGAGCCGTGAGCAAGGTTTCTACAGCACGAAAGTTAGGGGTGGTGGCACGCGTGGCAACCCAGCAGGCCAAACGCTCCCGGACAGTGCGGGCGGCAACGCAGGCCGCAGCGACCACGGCGAAGGCATTCGGGCGGGTGCTGCACCAGCTCTGGCTCGAAGTCACAGGGGTGGTTTTCCTGATCATGGCCTTGAGTTTCGCGGGCGCCACGGTAAAAGAGTACGGAAAATATCACGCCGGCCAGACGGGTTTGGGACGGGTGGTAGTTGCAATTTGTTTCACAGTAGCGTTTGCATGGTTCGGCGTGAGTTCGTTCTGGAGAGTGAAGAAGAAGGGGAGCGGCAGGTCACAGTGACGCGGGCATAGCGGCGCTGCGCGGTTCAGCGAATTCCCTTCAACTCCGCTCAGGGCAGGCCACGCTTCGCGGGTCGGAATCGGAATACGACAATGCTTAATTTGAAACCGGGTGTTAGTAATGGCTGAGAGAGTTAGTGTGGATGAGAAGCATGTAGCTGCGGTAGCTGAGATCGAGACGTCTTCGCATATTCCGGTGAAGCCGTTGTACACCCCTGCGGATCTCAAAGGCTCGGACTATGAGGGTGAAGTGGGGTATCCCGGCGAGTATCCGTTCACCCGCGGCGTGCAGGCGACCATGTACCGTGGGCGATTGTGGACCATGCGGCAATATGCCGGGATGGGCGACGCCGAGGCGTCCAACGCACGCTACAAATATCTGTTGGCCAACGGAACTACAGGACTTTCGGTGGCGTTCGACTTACCAACCCAAATCGGGATGGATTCGGACCACGCCCTGGCTGCAGGGGAAGTGGGCAAGGTGGGCGTCGCGATCGATTCCCTCGAAGATATGGAACGGTTATTCGCCGGCATCGATCTAACCAAGATTTCGACATCGATGACCATCAATGCAACAGCGTCGATCCTGCTCGCCCTGTATACGGCGGTTGCGCGGCGGCAAGGGGCAGATATCGGGAAGCTTTCCGGTACTGTGCAGAACGATGTGCTGAAGGAGTACATCGCGCGCGGGACGTATATTTATCCGCCACGGCAGGCGCTGCGCGTGGTTACCGATATGTTTGCCTGGACCAAGGAGAACGTCCCGGAGTGGAATACGATTTCGATATCCGGCTATCACATGCGGGAAGCGGGATCGACTGCGGTCCAGGAGGTGGCGTTCACACTGGGCAACGGCATGACGTATGTGGAGGCGGCGATCAAGGCCGGGCTGGATGTGGATAAGTTCGCGCCGCGCCTGTCATTCTTTTTCAATGCGCACAGTAATTTTCTAGAAGAGGTCGCAAAATTCCGCGCTGCGCGAAGGATGTGGGCGCGCATCATGCGGGAGCATTTCAAGGCGAAGAATCCGAAGTCGTGGATGCTCCGGTTTCATACCCAGACCGCTGGCTCGACGCTGACGGCGCAACAGCCGGAAAATAATATTGTACGGACGGCGATCCAGGCGCTGGCGGCCGTACTCGGCGGGACGCAGTCGCTGCACACCAACTCCTACGACGAGGCTTTGGCTCTCCCGACCGAACAGGCGGCGGGCATTGCTTTGCGAACCCAGCAGGTTATCGCATACGAATCAGGTGTGGCGCAGACCATCGATCCGCTGGCGGGATCGTATTACATCGAGTCGCTTACCAATGAGATTGAGAAGCGCGCGGCGGAATATCTGGGCAAAATTGAAGTGATGGGAGGAATGCTGCGCGCGATCGAGCACGGATTTGTGCAGCACGAAATTCAAAACGCGGCATATGAGGCGCAGCAGGCTGTGGATCATGGAGATGCCGTGGTTGTGGGTGTGAACCGGTTTGAGGTGGAAGCGGAGAAATCGATTCCGCTTCAGAAGATCGATCCCGGGCTGGAACTGAAGCAGATCGAACGAGTGCGGGCGCTGCGGATGCGGCGGGGCGCCGGGCCGTGGAAGTCAGCGCTCCAGGCTGTCGAGGATGCGGCGCGCTCGGGAGAAAATGTTATGCCGAGAATTTTGGCGGCCGTGGAAGCGTACGCAACCGTGGGCGAGATTTCCGACGCGATGCGAAGGGTGTTTGGAGAGTACAGGGAAGCGGTGGTAGTTTAGGCGCGGTCGTTGGTCGTTGGTCGTTGGCGGCTGGTCGTCGGTAGCTGGCTTTTTTGGTTCTCCGGAAGCGATTTCAATCCGAAGTTTTGTAATCGCAGGCGGTGCGGCAGGGCTCGCAGTACATCAGTCCGTCCTGGCAGACCCGGACCTCCAGCACAGTCTGACAGAGGCAGCAGAATTTTTCGCATTCGCAGGTGTCCTCTGGCATTTCGCATTGAGCGCAACGGTACTTGGCGCGACCGCTTCCGGGCGATGATGATGAAGAGGATCGATTACTGGACATAATAGAAATGTAACGCCGGCATGACTGGCCGGGAAAGTGCCGTTGGTAACGCGCAATTTTTTCCTTGGAGAGCCGGATATTTCGTTCCTGGAACCGCCATTAGCCAAGTGAGCACACCATCGGAGGCCGGGTGTGGCGTTCCCATATAATTCTGGGCAATGACCTTCCAACAGTTGCTGGACGGAGTGGAAGTCCTCGCGCAAAGCGGGGATGATCCGGCTGTGAGCAGTGTGGAATATGACTCGCGGCGGGTGAAGCCGGGTTGCGTATTTGTGGCCATCCGGGGCGAATCCAGCGATGGGAACCGGTTTATCGATCAGGCGATTCAGGCGGGAGCGGCGGCCGTAGTGACCGATTCGGCGGGAGAAGTGCCGCGCCCGAACGTGGGCTGGGCAGTGGTTCCGAACGGGCGGCGGGCACTAGCGCGGGTGAGTGCGAACTTTTATAAGAAGCCGGCAGAGCGAATGGCGGTCACCGGAATTACCGGGACGAATGGCAAGAGCACGACTGCGTTTCTGGTGGAATCGATACTGACGGCGGCGGGACGCAAGAGCGCGCTGATCGGGACCATTGAATATCACGTTGCCGGAAACGTGCTGCCCGCTCCGCATACCACTCCGGAAGCGCTCGAACTGAATCGCATTTTTCACCAGGCGTTGGCCGAGGGGGCGACGGATGTGGTGATGGAAGTTTCCTCGCATGCGCTTGCGCAGGAGCGCGTCTATGGAGTGCCGTTTGATGTGGCTGTATTTACCAATCTGACGCGCGACCATCTGGATTACCACAGAACAATGGAAGAATACTTCGCGGCCAAACGCGTGCTCTTTGAAGGGTGCGGAACGGATCCGCCGCGAGCCGTGGTGACGAATGGGGATGACGAATACGGCGCGAAATTGGCCGATTTCAGCCGGAAGCGGAGTTCCCTGGTGCTTAAATATGGATGGGAGCGCGGCGATGTGCACGCCGAGAAAGTGGAGATCACGACCCGCGGAACACGGTTTGATCTGGTGATGCCAGAAGGAAAGATCGCGGTCTTTTCGGCTCTGATCGGACGCGTGAATGTCTACAACATTCTGGCTGCGGCGGGAGCCTGTTTCGCACGTGGCTGTCCGGCACAAGCGATTTTGGATGGGGTCGGCAGATTGGCCTGTGTTCCGGGAAGGTTTGAGCGAGTGGACTGCTGCCAGCCCTTCACCGTAGTAGTGGACTACGCGCATACCGATGATGCACTACGGAATTTGACCGCATTGGCGCGGGAGTTGGTTTCTGCGGCGAAGGGAAGAGTGTTGACGGTGTTTGGATGCGGCGGGGATCGGGACCGCAAGAAGCGTCCGCTGATGGGCGAAGCGGCGGGGCGGGGAAGTGATTTTGTAGTGCTCACTTCGGACAATCCAAGGAGCGAAGATCCGCTGGCGATAATGAATGATGCGGTCGTCGGGTTGCAGAAGACAGGAGTGAAGTACAGCGTGGAAGTTGACCGGCGCAAGGCGATCGCTTTGGCGATCGGCGAGGCGCGGGCGGGAGATATTGTGTTGCTGGCGGGAAAAGGGCACGAGAAGGTGCAGATTTCGCGGGAGGGTGCGCTTCCGTTTGATGACCTCGAAGTAGCGCGGCAGGCTCTGCATGCGGTCGGGTTTGAGTGCGATGCCGCTGCGTCGGGAGCGAAATTATGAAACTAACGCTCGGTAGGATCGCCGAGTTTATTTCCGCGACGGGCGAATTTGCTCCGGCACAAATGGCGCATGCCTATTCGATTGATTCCCGGACCACGGTGTCGGGGCAGCTTTTTTTTGCGGTGCAGGGCGAGCGTTTGGATGGGCATGATTTTGTGGAGCAGGCACTGGAAAAAGGGGCCGTCGCGGCAGTCGTTCGCAAAGATCAGATGGGCCGCTATCCCGAGCACACTCCGCTCCTGGCTGTGGAGGATACTCTTACCGCGCTGCAGGCATTGGCGACCGCGGTGCGAAAGCTATGGGGCAAGCCGCTGGTCGGGGTAACGGGATCGGCGGGGAAGACGACCACCAAGGAAGCGATTGCGCATGTTTTGGGTGCGCGCTTTCGAGTGCTGAAGTCAGAAGGGAACTTTAATAATCATTTTGGGTTGCCGCTGATGCTGCTGAAACTCGAGCCGGAGCATGACGTGGCCGTGATCGAGATGGGCATGTCGCACGCCGGAGAAATCCGGGCGCTGGCGAAGATTGCCCAACCGGAGATTGGCGTGGTAACGAATGTGGCGGCGGTACATCTGGAGTATTTTGATTCGCTGGCGGGGATTGCGCGGGCGAAATATGAGTTGATCGAGTCCTTACCCGCGAGCGGAACCGCCGTGTTGAATGCCGACGACGAGTATGTCTCGCAGTTTGGTCGCGGCTTCAAAGGGAAGGTTGTGATGTATGGGACGCGAATCACCGCCGATGTGAGGGCGGAACATATTCGCTCCGAGGGCGCCCAGGGCACGGAGTTCGATGTGGTAATCGGAAGCGTGCGGGAATGCGCCAGGTTGCCCCTGGTTGGCGAACATAACGTCCTGAATGCTCTGGCCGCGGTAGCAGTGGGTGTGGAGCGTGGATTGAAACTCGCCGAGGTTGTTGGGAGGCTGGCCACGCTGGCGCCAGCCGACAAACGCGGGCAGGTTCTCCAAGTGGGTAACATCACGGTGATCAACGATTGCTACAATTCGAATCCGAAGGCATTGCAAGCTATGGTGAACGCGCTGGCGGCGATGCCCGCCACACGGCGCATCGTGGTGGCGGGGGAGATGCTGGAACTGGGTCCGGCGGGCGAAGGACTCCACCGGCAAGCGGGAGAGGATATCGCCCAAAAAAAGATTGATGTTGTGGTCGGAGTGCGCGGGTTGGCCGAGGCCTTGGTTGATACGGCGAAACAGGCTGGAGCGCGGGCAGAGTTTGTCTCGTCCCCGGAAGCTGCCGGAGAGTGGCTGGCTCGCGAGACGCAGGATGGCGACGTGATTTTGTTGAAAGCTTCGCGCGGAGTGAAACTGGAGAAAGCGCTGGAAACCTGGAAGGCGCGGCGCGACGAAGAGTAATGCTTCACCACGGAGGCACCGAGACACGGAGGAAGGCGCGGGAAAGCAAACCTTGGATACCAGTCTGTAGAGGTATTCAAGAAAAAGAGTCGTTCGTGTAGCGTGCTCGGGCAAGTATGGTTTTTCTCGTGACTCCGTGGTGAGTATCTGGCTGGAGTCTGTTAGGACATTTCTTCGGCGGGACGGAGGCTGATTGCTCTACTGGCTGTTGTTTGTGAAGCTGCAACATTATTTTCCGCCGTTCCGCATCTTCCGCTACTTGACATTTCGCACCGCCTTCGCCAGTCTTACCGCACTGTTTACCGCGCTCATCGTCGGCCCGCTGGTGATCAACCGGCTGCGGGAATTTCAGATTGGACAATACATTCGGGAAGAAGGTCCGAAGGCGCATCAAAAAAAAGCAGGAACGCCGACCATGGGCGGTCTGCTGATTGCCATTGCCATTGTGGTGCCGACGTTGCTGTGGGCGGACCTGACTAACCGATTTGTTTGGATCGCGGTCTTCGCCACGTGCGCCTTTGCAGCGATCGGATTTACCGACGACTACACGAAAGTGGCGCATCGCCGGAATCTTGGCCTGACGGGGCGCGCGAAGTTAGGGCTGCAAGTTGCAACCAGCATCGTGATCGCGTCCATGCTGATCGCAATGCAGGCCTATGGAATGTATTCCACCAAGCTGATTGTGCCATTCCTCAAGCAGTTTCATCCCGACTTGGTGGTGCAGAGCCTGGAGCGCTTTCCACATCTCTGGCCGCTGGCGTTTCTTCCTTTCATTGCCTTCGTTGCTTTCGTGATTGTGGGCGCGAGCAACGCGGTAAATCTTACTGACGGCCTCGACGGTTTGGCCATTGGCTGTACCGTGATTGCGGCGGGCGCGCTCACCGTGCTGACTTACGTTAGCGGGCATGCGACGTTCGCGACGTACCTGGAAATTCCGAAGATGCCGCAGGTGGGCGAATTGACAATTTTTTGCGGAGCGATGGTCGGATCGTCGATTGGATTTCTTTGGTACAACGCGCATCCCGCAGAAGTGTTTATGGGCGACGTGGGGTCGCTGGCGCTCGGGGGCGCGATTGGAACGGTCGCGGTCATCATCAAGCAGGAACTGCTGCTGCCATTTATCGGCGGCGTATTTGTGATCGAGGCGGTGTCGGTGATCCTGCAGGTGGGGTCGTACAAGCTCCGTAAAAAGCGGATTTTCAAGATGGCGCCGCTGCATCATCATTTCGAGTTGATGGGATGGTCGGAGTCTAAAATTATTGTGCGCTTTTGGATTGCGTCGCTGGTGTTTGCGTTGTTCGCGCTGACGACGTTGAAACTACGATAGAAACCCGTTCACCACGGAGTCACAGAGACACAGAGAAAACCAGCACTATGTCTTTCTCGTTCAGGAACGCAGGACGGTCGATTGGCGCCTGTTTCCCGAAGTGTTTCCTTAGTTTAGGTTTTCTCTGTGACTCTGTGACTCTGTGGTGAAATAGATTTGATGGAACTTAAGGACAAACGCGTATTGGTGGTTGGCCTGGGCAAGTCCGGGGTGGCGTCGGCGCTGTTCTTGAAGGCGCACGGGGCGCGGGTCACTGTCTCAGACACCAAAAGCGGAGACGAGCTTCGCAACGAAATTCCCACCCTGCTCGATCACGGAATCACGGTCGAGACCGGCGGTCACGGAGAGCGCACGTTTCGCGGGCAAGACCTGATTGTGGTGAGCCCTGGGGTCCCGGTCGATGCGCCTTTACTGGCGCAAGCGCGGGCCATGGGTGAGGCAGTGATTGGAGAGATTGAACTGGCGGCGCAATTCTTGCCGGGGCCGATTGTCGCTATCACCGGATCGAACGGGAAGACTACGACCACGTCCTTGACCGGCGAGATTTTAACGGCGGGGGGATTGCCCACGCTGGTCGGCGGCAACATTGGTACTCCGGCGATCTCGCTGGCGGAGCGGGCGAAAGCGGAGACTGTCATCGTGCTGGAGGTTTCAAGTTTTCAGCTGGAAACGATTCGGACATTTCGTCCGAAGGTTGCCGTGGTCCTAAATGTTACGCCCGATCATCTGGACCGGCATCGCACGTTTGAGGCCTACGTGGATGCGAAGGCGCGCATGTTTGAGAATCAGCGGGCTGACGATTTTGCCGTGCTGAACGAGGATGATCCGACCTGCATGGCGATGGCGGTGCGCACTCGGGCGCAGGTGTTCTGGTTCAGCCGGCAGAAGGAAGTGACGCGGGGAGCGTGGGTGCGCGAGGGGAACATTCTGTTTCGCGATGGGGAGCGGCAGCGCGAAGTTATGCTGGTTTCCGAAATTCCACTGAAAGGTGCGCACAATCTGGAGAATGTCCTCGCGGCGGTTTGCGCGGGCGCGCTGATGGGATGCCCGCCGGAGAAGATCCGACAGGCAGTGCGCAACTTCAAAGCCGTCGAGCACCGACTGGAGTTCGTGGCGACGATCCGTGGCGTAGATTATTACAACGACTCAAAGGCCACCAACGTGGATGCGACCATCAAAGCCCTGGAGTCGTTTCCAGCGAATATCCACTTGATTATTGGCGGAAAGGATAAAGGCAGCGACTACACGGTGCTCAACGATCTCCTGCGGCAGCGGGTGAAACGCGTGTATACGATTGGCGCGGCGGCGGCAAAGATCGAATCGCAGATCGCTCCATCAAAGGACGAAGGTGTTGAAGTCATTCATGCGGAGACGCTGGAGAATGCCATTCGGAAAGCGAATGCCGCAGCGCTGCCCGGCGATGTAGTGTTGCTGGCCCCGGCGTGCGCCAGCTTCGATCAGTTCAAGAATTACGAGCAGCGCGGGCAGGTGTTTAAGGAGATTGTGCGGGGGCTGGCCGCAGATGCGGAGAAAGCCGAGAAAACTAGCTGACTAGAATCGGCGGTTCGTCTCACAATCCGCACCCCGGCGGGTCGGCATCAAGCAGTTGCAAAAGTTTCTTGGCAGATGACAGATCCGGGTTGAAGCGCAGCACGCGAAGCACGGAGGCACGCGCTTCATTTATTCTCCCAGATTCGCAGAAACCGCGCGCCAGATTCATCCCGATGCTGCTGTCGGCGGGGGCGCGGTCGAAGGCTCCTTGCCATAGTTCGACCGCACGCTGCGGATGTCCGCTCCGTGCCTCAATCACTCCGAGGTTTGCGGCAGCATCGATCAGCGTGGAATCCAAAGCCAGCGCCTTCTGATACAAATCGCGCGCCTTTTCCACCGCGCCGTGATTCAACTCGACATAGGCCAGTCCGGAGAGAATTGCCGGGTCATCCGGAAATTGCTTGGCCGCCTCATGCAGTAAACGGTCCGCTTGGGCGGCCGCTTCCGGCGAGCCGTTTTCAGCCAGCGACTGCCATGCCAGGGCGCGATCCCGGATGTCGTCGTCAGCTTCCTTGGAATATGGAAAAGGAATGAGCGTGGGAGAAGGATTCCTCGTAGTCGAGTTTGTCGACGACGAGTCCTGCAATAACTGCGGCGACAATTCCGGACGGCGCTGGATGCGGTGGTCCGTCACCTCGGTGTGAGAAATGTCGACGCTTAACGAAGATGGCATGTGGCAGGCAGTGCAGTCAGGGCGGTCCGCGTGGTGCTTGGCCCCGAATGCCGTGCCGTGACAGGCGAGACACTTTCCACGGTAATAGGACGCACGCTGCTCGACCAGAGGGGAGCTATGCGGATCATGACAGCTCATGCAGGACATCGCGTCGCCCGACTTTTTCTTGCATGTGCTTTGCGCCAGAGCCTCAAATTGGCTGTTCGCGCCGAGGCCGGAAGACCCCTCACCTGCCAGAACATAGTGACGCACGAAGTCATCGAGGATGTCGCCGGGGCGGAAATCATAGCCATGGCGGCCCGCACGTTCGATCGCCACGTTGCCTTCGAGGTGACACTGCATGCAAACCGAGTCTCTGCGCTCAGCGGGAAGCTTTGCCGGATTAAGCATCTCCGGACGAACCATGGCCGGACGAACCATCTCCGGACGAACCATCGCCGCAGCTGTGGTTTGATTGGTATCGGTGACGTGAGCTGCCCCAGGTCCGTGGCAGCGTTCGCAGCCAACTCCATTCTGGGTGAAAAGAGGCGTTGAATATTTGTTTTCCGTGCCCTTGAGCGGTGGTTGCATCCCACTGGTGTGGCACCGCAGACAGGTTGCGTAAGCGGGCAGATTCAGCGGAATTTCTCGGGTGTTCCCGTAAGCCGGAGCCATATCCCAAACTTTTCGATAGGCGTACCAGTTGATGGGAGACTCAAAAAAGAAATCATCGACGGCGAACACATAACTGCGGCCGCGGCGCCCCGAGCCGATGAAGTAAAGTAATTGCCGCTTGTCATTTACCGTCGAACCTCCCGGGCGCTCGAAACTCAGCCAGACTTTGTCGCCTTCGGTGTAGATCCTGTAATGCACGCCAGACTTGTCATGCACGAAGTCAGCAGGTCTGAGGTTCTCAATCGCCGGCCCGCTGGCGTGCGCCATGGGCGTCTTCATGTAAGAGTCGTAGATGGAAACATGACAGCCGGCGCAGGCTTCATTGCCCACATAGCCCGTGCGTGCAGGGCCTGAATTACCAGCAGGGTTCGCGGTCTGTGCGGGTGCGGCTGCGAGAAAAATCAAGGATGTAAGGCAGAGTAAAGACACCAGAAGCAACATTCGCTGAGCCCGCTCTAAGCGAAATCGTTTCTCCCGCACAGCTTCCTCTTCCTAATGAGCTCTCTGGTTTAGCGCTGCCGAACTAGCGATGACCGCCGCAGAATCATCATAAGGCAGGATCACTTCGGTGAGCGATGAACCAAGAGAATCAACAATCAAGAACCAACAATGGGCAATTCGTGCTCCGTGTCTCCGCTACTCCGTGGTGAAATGAAATTCCCATGGCAAAGCGTGTGAGTGTGGATCGCTGGTTGTTTACTGTCACCATGCTGCTGGTGTTTGTGGGGCTGGTGATGGTGTTTTCGGCTTCGGCGGTGATGGCGCGGGAGCGCTTCGGGTCGCCGTATGCATTTTTGTCCAAGCAATTGGTCTGGGCAGCCGCGGGCCTCGTCGCAATGGTCGTGGCCATGCGGGTGGATTACCGGCGCTACAAGAATCCGGCACTGGTTTTTTCGCTTCTGGGGATTACCACGCTGCTGCTGATTTCCGTCTTCTTCCTCGATCGCTCGCATAATACGCATCGCTGGTTCCGCGTGGGCGCGTTTTCCTTCCAGCCCTCAGAGCTGGCCAAGCCAGTGCTGATTCTTTTTTTGGCATATTTTCTGGAAGCCCGCACTAAAACCATGGACGACTGGCGCAACACTCTGCTCCCGGCGGCTGCGCCCGTGCTGATGATGTTGGGGCTGATTGTCTTGCAGCCGGATCTGGGTACGGCCATTGCCTGTGCCGGGATCGCAGCTTGCATCCTTTATGTGGCAGGGATGCGAATGCGGTACTTCGGTTACGCCTTCGGGGCGTCGCTGCTGCCGCTTTATTTCCTGATCTTTCACGTGAGCTGGCGGCGCGACCGCATTCTGGCGTTTCTTAATCCCTATGCTGACCGCCAAAAAACCGGCTTTCATATTATTCAGTCGCTGATCGCGGTGGGCATTGGCGGCGTGACCGGTACCGGTCTGATGGAAGGCAAGCAGAAGCTGTTCTATCTGCCAGAGCCGCATACCGATTTTATTTTTGCCGTGACCGCGGAAGAGTTGGGCCTGGTGGGAGCGATGGCAGTGGTAACCCTGTTCGCGATTTTTCTATGGCGCGGCATGCGGGCTTCATGGCGCACCGAAGACGTCTTCGGCAGATATCTGGCAGTGGGAATCACCAGCATGGTCGTGCTGCAAGCCTTCATCAACATCAGCGTGGTCCTGGGGATGATGCCAACCAAGGGAATTCCGCTGCCCCTGGTGTCGTATGGAGGCTCCTCTCTCTTCTTTACCCTGGCTTGTGTGGGCGTGTTGCTGAACATAACGAAGCAGGCGGAATAAAAGCATTGAGTCATTGAGTGATCGGGCAATTGAGTGAATGAAAGCATCGTCCGATGAGTCAGTTACCCAATCATCAATGAGTCAAACGCTCAATCATTTATAGTCACCTCATGCGGGCTATTCTGGCGGGCGGCGGGACGGGCGGACACGTGATCCCCGCGCTGGCCATCGCCAACGAACTCAAGAAAAATTATGCGGCTGAGGTGCTGTTCATCGGGACGGCGCGCGGAATCGAGAACCGCCTGGTCCCCGCCGCAGGATATCCGCTGCAACTAGTGCGGGTGGGGGCGCTGAAGAACGTCAGCCTGATGACGCGGGCGAAGACGGCGTTCGACTTGCCGCGGGCGATTTGGAGCGCGGGCCGGATGTTGAATGAATTTGCGCCGGACGTAGTGATCGGCGTCGGCGGCTATGCTTCGGGGCCGGCGATGCTGGCTGCGGTGGTGAAACACATTCCCACTCTGGCGTTTGAGCCGAATGTTGTGCCGGGATTCGCAAACCGGGTGGTTGCGCGATTCGTGTCGGGCGCGGCGGTGCATTTTGAAGAGACTGCGAAATATTTTCGTCATGCGGAAGTGACGGGCGTGCCGGTGCGGCAGGAGTTTTTTGAAATTCCGGTGCTAACGAATAAGAAGCACGGCGGAGGAGTTCCGACTCTGCTGGTGTTTGGCGGAAGCCAGGGGGCGCATGCGATCAATGAGGCGATGATTCGCTGCCTGCCGGAGTTGCGTCGGCAGGCGCCGGGGATGCACATCATTCATCAGACCGGCGAGCGTGACTATAATGACGCGCTGGCGGCGTATAAATCCTTAGGCGAGTCAGCCGAGGTTTTCAAGTTTATCGAAGACATGCCGGCGGCTTTTGCGCGGGCGGATCTGGTAGTGTGCCGGTCGGGCGCGAGCACGGTGGCGGAGATTACGGCGGCGGGAAAACCTGCGATCTTTGTGCCGTTTCCGCGAGCGGCCGATGATCATCAGCGGGTGAATGCCGAAGTGCTGGCGTGCGAGGGAGCGGCGGTGGTGGTGGAAGAATCGAAGCTGGAGGGAGTATGGCTGGCGGAGACCATTGCGGCGCTGCTGGGTGATCCGCGGCGATTGGAAGTGATGAGCGATGCGGCGCGGAGTTTGGCGCATCCCAATGCGGCCCGGGATATTGCGGCGATGGCGGTCAGGGTGGCGGGAATTGAGAGTTAGAGGAGCCTGTCGTGAAGAGCGCAGAAACGCGGAGAGAACTTCTCGGCGAGTCCGGGTTTCGTCTCGGTGAAAGGGATCCTTCGCCTGCCTAAGTGCTGCGCATTCGCGAAGCGCTTACTTACGCTCAGGATGGCAAAAACATGTTTGCCAAGATTCAGCAGGTACATTTCGTAGGCATTGGCGGGATCGGCATGAGCGGCATCGCCGAGGTGTTGCTGAATCTCGGCTACAAGGTTTCGGGTTCGGATCTGAAACATTCCGGCGTGACCCAGCGACTGGCGGGGCTGGGAGCTTCAGTGTTTGACGGCCATCGCGCGGAAAATATTTCCGGAGCCGAAGTTGTAGTGACCAGTTCGGCGATCGCAGCGGAGAATCCCGAGGTTGTCGAGGCGCACAAGTTGCATGTGCCAGTGATTCAGCGTGCCGAGATGCTGGCGGAGTTGATGCGGCTAAAGTACGGCATCGCGATTGCGGGGATGCACGGCAAGACGACGACGACTTCGATGGTGGCGGCGGTGCTGGCGGCCGGAGACCTTGATCCTACTGTCGTGGTCGGCGGCCGCGTGGACGCGATGGGCTCGAATGCCCGGCTGGGGAAGTCGCATTATCTGGTGGCTGAGGCCGATGAGAGCGACCGGTCGTTCCTGAAACTCTCACCCATTCTTTCAGTCGTCACCAACATCGACCGCGAACACATGGATTGCTACCGCAACATGCGCGATGTGAAGAAAACGTTTCTGGAGTTCATGGATCGCGTGCCCTTCTATGGCATGGTCGTGGTGTGCAATGACGATCCCATGCTGCGGCGTTTGTTGCCGCAGGCACAGCGGCGCACGGTGACCTATGGCACGAAGCGGGGATCGGATTTTTGGATCAAAGTCCCTACTTCTTCGGCAGGCTCAGGGCAGGCTCTAGCCGCAAGAAGCGCGACGAGCGCTGGGCACCCGTTAACTCGTTTTCACGTGAGTTTTCAGAAAAAAGATCTGGGCGAGTTCACCTTGCATGTGCCTGGGGTACACAACATTCTGAATGCGACGGCTGCGATCGCGGTCGGGGTGGGGCTCGATGTGGAAGTGGAGGCGATCCGCCAGGGGCTCGATCAGTTTCGCGGGGTTGACCGGCGATTCCAGTTGCGCGGCCGGGCCTCAGGCATCAGCGTAATCGACGATTACGGGCACCATCCCACGGAGATCAGGGCAACGCTGGCGGCGGCGCGGCAGTGTGGGTTTCGCAAAGTCCATGTCGTCTTCCAGCCGCACCGCTACACGCGCACCCGCGATCTGATGGAAGAGTTCACCACGGCGTTTGGAGACGCAGACTCGCTGTTCATCCTCGACATTTATGCAGCCAGCGAGAAGCCGATCGAGGGAATCAGCGGAGAAGCGTTGGCACAAACCATCCGCGAGAAGGGTGGGCGAAGCGCGCAGTATGTGAGCTCCTTTGCGGACGCGGCGAGCTCAGTTGCCGACGTGGCGCAGGATGGCGACATGATTCTCACGCTGGGTGCAGGCAGCGTTTCGCAGCTGGGGCCGACGATTGTGGAAAGGCTGAAAGGCGCGTCTTAGCTGTTGGGGCGGTGTTATCATACATGAGCATGTGCATGCTCATATGCAGGAATGGGAAACGATGAAAACGGCTCGAGTTCAAGTGTTGACGACACCTGCCTTTCGCGATTGGCTGCGCAAAGAGGCGAAGAATGCCGGGGTCAGCGTGGCCGAGCTGGTGCGCACCCGCTGCGAGGGAACGCCGAGCGGTGACGAAGCGACGGTGGCTAAACTGGCGGTACATTTGCGCAAAGAAGTGAAGAAGGCTCAGGCGTCGCTAAGTAGTGGTTTGGCCGAAGCAAACAGCGTCCTGAAAGAATTAAGGATGGAGCGCGAACGGCGCCGGTCAGCACAGCGCGCCTGAGGGATTCTTTATGAGCGTCTTGAGTCAGGCTGTTGAAGCCATTAAAGAGGCATTGAAACTGACCGACGACGTACGCCGGGCCGGGGAGACCCTTAAGGAACTCGCGCAGGAAGTTCGCGACCACGACCGCCGCATTACCCGCCTCGAGGCGCAGTGGGAGACCGCGGCAATGATGTCGCGAAGGCGTTTGGAATGAGGTCACCATGGAGCCAAAACTGGCCCCGTCTTGGGAACCTTTTCCTGCCCATCTCCGTATCTTTCATTGCTAACCGATTTGGACGATGATCGTCCAATCTGGCAGATGGGGTTATTACCATGAAAACTACACAGGCATGGGGATGGTTGGCCGCCGGAGTACTGGCCTTAGGATTAAACGGCTTTTATCAGGACGGCGGCGCGGTTTGGGCGCATCGCGCGGCGAATCAGTTGATGGCCGGCATCAGTGATCGCACGGGGGGCATTCTGGCCTTGGCTACGGGGCGGGCTGATTGGTTCGTGTCTAAGGCCGAGACGGCGGCAGCGCGGCAAGAGACTGCGTCGTGCCGACTGGCAACCGCTATGGCTCGCGTTCAGACTAGCTTGGCGCGTACCCAGGGCGGGATGGCGCGGTTTGAAGCGATGTCGGCTCGGGAAGAGGCTTCCTTGGCTCGGGTAGAAGCGGAGCGGGCGCGGATTGAATCGCGGGCTGCTAGGGTTCACTTTACGCCGGCAGTGTTTAACGCGGGGGAGATTTCTGTAGTTTGTCCGCGGGTGAACGTCCGTGTTCCTCAGATCTATGCTCCTCCGATAACCGTACCGCAGGTGCCGATGGTCCGAATTCGGTAGTGGTGTGCAAACTGCACCACTAGCCCGAATTCCCAAGATCCGTTTCGAGACGATCGTTTAGGACTCTTCCTGTAAAAAGCGGACGCGGCGAATGCCGAGTCCGCTTTTGTCTTCCGGCACAGCTTTCTTTTCCGATGATGTCCACCCCGGTTCCCGCCTGTGCAAAAATTCAATATTTTGTCTGTCTCAATTCGCGAAATAAAGTTATAGTTTGAAGGCTCAGCGATTCCTAGCGACAACTGACCTGAACTGATGGCGCGGAAGTCCGGTTCCACCATCTTGCAGGAGGAGTTGTACCCATCCAGCGCTGGAGCTGCGCGCGAGGAGATGGACGATGCGCGCCTCGTCGATCTGGATGTGGACGAGGAATCCCCGTTTCTTCGTGGGCAAAAGCGCATCTCCGCCCGCCGAAGCTCTCTTCCGAAGAAAACCGCGAACCGTTTGCTGTGGAGCCTAATTGCTGCCGCCGTTCTCTGCGCGGGCGCGCTGGGCGCCGTCGCCATGTACCACTATGGCGAACACTCGTGGCGCTTCCGGGTGGAATCGAGTGACAACATTGAAGTCGCCGGCATGCACAACGTGACCAAGGCGCAGATCATGGAAGTAATGGGCGCCGACATTGGGCGCAACATCTTTTTTATTCCCCTGGCGCTGCAGAAGGCGCAACTGGAGCAGATTCCGTGGGTGGAGTCCGCCAGCGTGATGCGCTTTGTCCCGAACCGCCTCCAGGTGGAGATCCTTGAGCGCACGCCGGTGGCGTTTGCCCGCGTGGGGCCGCGGATGGCGCTGATTGACGCTGGCGGAACGCTGATGGAGTTGTCCCCAAAGCACAAATATTCATTCCCCGTGATTCTGGGGATGAATCCGGGTGAGCCGCTTTCGACGCGCGCGCCGCGCATGAAGACTTACGGCGAGATGGTCCGTGAACTTGATTCCGGCGGGGCGCACTACTCGCAGGAGCTGAGCGAAGTCGACCTGACTGATCTGGAAGACGTGAAGGTGCGGGTGAATGATCCTGCCGGCGATGTGCTGGTGCATCTGGGATCTTCAGATTACTTGCGGCGCTACAAGGTCTATGTGACGCACGCACAGGCCTGGCGTCAGCAATTCCAGAAGTTGGAGTCGGTGGATCTCCGCTATGACAACCAGATCATCGTCAACCCGGACATGGAGCGGAGCGCGAAACAGGTGCCGCTGAATCCGGCCAATGCGAAGGCGGCCGCCGCGGCGGGAGTGAAGCCGGTATCTTTGCTGACGCGGGTCGGTGCGAATGATCGTCCGGTGCCGAAGCCGGCGTTCGAGTTGTCCCAGAAGAAACTCGATCCCAAGACGGCAGGTGTCGTCACCAGGAAAGCCGGAGCGAAAACGAAGGCGAGCAAGCCTACGGCGAAGTCGACAAACGCGAGCGCAGGCGCGAAGAAAACAGCGCCCGTCCAGAAAAAACCTGCAACGCTAAAGGCTGGAAAACCGGCGGCGCATTCGGCGGCGGCAAAACCAACCGCGGAAAGCAAGAAATTGCCGGCGCGGAAATCGGAAGTGAACCTCAAGTCTGCGGCTCATACAGGTGGTCAGAAGCCGAGTCCGGCGATTGCTAAGAGTCAGGCAACTACGGAGCCGAGCGATTGAGATTTCAGATGACAGAAGGCGCATGCGATTCATAAAAGACGTTTTATCAGGGACTCATAAAGATGGCGAATCAGCAGCGAAATGTTCTGACGGCAATTGATGTGGGCAGCGCCAAGACGTGCGCGCTCATGGCGGAGGTCACCGACGGTGGTCTGCGTTATCGCGGGCACGGTGTGGCGGAATCGCGCGGCTCCCGCAAGGGCGTGATCGTGGAACTGGAAAAGGCCGTCGCCGCCATCCAGAGGGCGGTGGAAGCGGCCGAAGATATGGCGGGTGCGGCAGTGGAGCACGCGATCGTGGGCATTGGCGGCGCGCACGTGCGCGGCGTGAACAGTCATGGCGGCATCAGCCTGGGAACGCGTCCGCGGGAGATTGGCCGCGACGAGATCAAGCAAGCGGTCGAGCGCGCGCGGGCAATTCCCCTACCCGATGGCCGCGAGGTGCTGCACCTGCTGCCCCAGGAATTTATTTTGGACGATCAGGCGGGCGTGCACGATCCGCTGGGCATGATGGCGGCGCGGCTGGAAGTGCGCGTCCATCTGGTGACTGCGGCCGCGAGCGCCACCCAGAACGTGATTACGGCGGTGAACCGCGCTGGCGTCCACGTGGACGACACCGTGTTTGAACCGCTGGCGGGGGCGGATTCCGTGCTGCGCGCCGATGAACGCGAACTCGGAGTTTGCCTCGCCGACATCGGCGCCGGATCCACCGAGTTGGTCGTCTTCCTCCAGGGCGCGGTGGCTTACACCGGAGTGATTCCGGTGGGCGGCGATCACTTTACCAGCGATCTCTCGATGGGCATGTGTACTCCGCTGGCGGAGGCGGAAAAAATCAAGAAAATCTTCGGTAACGCGATCGTCACGCTCATTCCAGAAGGGAACGAAGTCGAGGTCCCGTCGGTAGGGGACCGGCCTTCCCGTTTGCTGCCGCAGCGCCTGGTAGCGGAAATCCTCGAACCGCGGGCCCGCGAACTCTTTGAGATGATGCGCGAATCGTTGCGGCAGAGCGGCATGTTTGACGCATGTCTGGCGGGCATCGTGCTGAGCGGCGGCGGGTCGAGGTTGCCGGGAATGTTCGATGTGGCGGAATCTGTGTTGCGACGTCCTGTGCGATTGTCGTGGCCTACGCCGCTCGCGAAGATGCCCTCCACACTGGCCGAGCCGGAGTATGCCACTGTCCTCGGAATGGTGAACTACGGACAGCGGGCGCGCGTGGCCCGAGGCTTTCAGGGGGATCGGTGGGGCTCGAGGTTGAAGGCAATGTTAGTGGGGTGAAGAAGCAGCGATCGGTGGTCGGTGGTCAGAAAATTCAGCTCCGTGGGTTCTGACCACCGACCTCTGGCCACTGTTTCAAACGGAAGAGAATTCAAATCAGGGTGGACAAAATGACAAACGATTCCAGCATTCGCATCAGTTCAACGAAGAACCTCTCAACGATGCCAAGATCAAGGTGATTGGCGTGGGCGGCGGCGGTGGCAACGCTGTAAACCGCATGATCGATGCCGGAGTGGAAGGCATCGAGTTCATCGTGGCCAACACGGACCTGCAGGCGCTGCGTTTGTCGCGCGCGCCGGTGAAGCTGCAACTCGGCGTGAAGCTGACCAACGGGCTGGGCGCGGGCGCGAATCCGGAGGTGGGGCGCAAAGCGGCGCTGGAAGATTCGGACAAGATTATCGAAGCGCTCGAAGGCGCCGACATGGTCTTTGTGACGACCGGACTGGGCGGTGGCACAGGCACCGGAGCGGCACCGATCATTGCGTCGCTGGCCTGTGAGATGGGCGCGCTCACGGTTGCCGTGGTCACCAAGCCGTTTTCATTTGAAGGCCGGCGCCGCATGACCCAGGCAGACCGCGGCATCGCTGAGCTCATGGAATCCGTAGATACCACCATTGTCATTCCGAATGAGAAGCTGCTCGCCGTCGCCGAGGATGCGGGATTCTTCGAATCCTTCCGCGTCGCCGACGACATCCTCCGCCAGGGCGTGCAGGGAATCTCCGACATCATTACGATTCCCGGCATTATCAACCGCGACTTCGCCGACGTGAAGACCATCATGGCCCGCATGGGTTATGCGGTAATGGGCACGGCCACGGCCAGCGGGACCAAGCGCACCATCGAAGCGGCGCAGCGCGCGATTGCCTCTCCTCTGTTGGAAGCGGGAGCGATCGATGGCGCACGCGGCATTCTGATCAACATCACGGGATCGGCCTCCTTGAAGCTGGCCGAGGTGCAGCAGGCGTGCACCATTATCCAGAGCGCG
>Ga0210389_10000088_pt1 | contig 89572 bp, 76 predicted proteins | sample IncBWH28OmetaG_FD_160127 | JGI IMG/M metagenome (GOLD analysis project Ga0210389, IMG submission 160127) | Forest soil microbial communities from Barre Woods Harvard Forest LTER site, Petersham, Massachusetts, United States - Inc-BW-H-28-O ...
CGAAACCGTTCTCGCTGTCGAGGAACACTTCCAGAAAAATCGTGACCTGTTTCAGGCCGAGTATCGCCTGTTCGCCCGCGATGGCCGGGTCCTCTGGTTTCGTGACGAAGCCGTTACCTTGCCCACAGATCAGGACCAGCCCTTTCTCATGCAGGGAGTGATGTATGACATTACCGAGCGCAAGCGTCTGGAAGATCAACTCCGTTATTCCCAGAAAATGGAAGCCGTCGGCCTGCTCGCTGGAGGCGTCGCCCACGATTTCAATAACCTTCTCATGCTGATTCAGTCTCACAACGAGCGCCTGCGCGCCACTCTTGCGCCGGACGCTGCTGCCCGCAAGGAATCTTCCGGCATAGAACACGCTGTAACCCGGGCCGCCAGCCTGACTGGCCGCTTGCTTGCCTTCAGCCGCAAGCAGGTTCTCCAACCCCGAATCATGGACCTCAACGAAGTCCTGAGCGAGGTCGCGAAAATGCTGGATCGTCTCATCGGAAAAAGTATTGCCTTAAAGATCGTGTCCGCCCCGAAACTTTGGCCCCTCAAAGCCGACCCCGGCCAGATGGAACAACTCATCATGAATCTCGCAGTCAACGCCCGCGACGCCATGCCCAATGGAGGCGAACTGCTGATTGAAACCAGAAATACCGAAATTTCGCCGGCCCCTCCTCAGTTCCCCGAAGGCGTGCGCCCCGGCCGCTACGTATCCCTCATTATTCGGGATACAGGTGTCGGCATGGATCTTGAAACCCAGGCCCATATGTTCGACCCTTTCTTTACTACCAAAGAACCCGGGAAAGGCACCGGGCTTGGTCTTGCAATTGTCTACGGAGTAGTCAAACAGGCCGGCGGTTGGACTCACGTCGAGAGCAAACCCGGACAGGGCACCACCTTTGAAATTTACCTTCCGCGCGCCGAAGAGAACCAGGACGACAATAAGAACGACGCGAAGCCTTCGTCAGCAGTGCCCGGACAACAAGTACATCCAGCCATCGCCGCCCGTGGCACAGAGACGATTCTTCTCGTCGAAGACGAAGGCGGAATTCGCGAAGTGGCATTCGACTTCCTCAACGCTCGGGGCTACAGAGTCCTCACTGCGATGGACGGCAATGAAGCCCTCAGGATTGCAGAGGGACACGAAGACCTCATCCACCTTCTCGTCACCGATATGGCCATGCCAAACGTCGGAGGCAAAGAACTGGCGCAGCGCTTGAGGCAGGTTCGTCCGCAAATAAAAGTATTGTTCATGTCGGGTTATCCGGACCACCCCGCTTTGGCCAGCGAAGATGAGAGCGTCCTAACTACCGTCCTCCAAAAACCTTTTCTGTTGAACACACTGGCTCAGAAAATCCGCAGCTTGCTCGACCAGGAATAGCCACACCCATAAGTTTTTCTCATCTTGAGCGTCGGGAAGCGATTCGCTCTCGATAATCGGTTCGCCAATATTCACTTCGCCTCCAACCTCGGGCATCGCGCGCTCCGGAATGCTTATTTGTTTCCTCCGCCGTGGTATTCTATGAACTACCAGCTGCGTACCGTTTTGGCGGAAATTCCCCGCAGTTTCAAAAGAAGCTTCCAGAAATGCTTCCCGAGTAAGCTTCCCGGTTGAAGCTCAGAAGACGAAGCCCAGAAAAAGAGAAACTCGACACCATGCTTTCAGTCAGTAATGTTTCCATGCGCTACGGCGCCAAAATTCTGTTCGATGAAGTCTCCGTGGCTTTCACGCCCGGCAAGCGCTACGGCCTCACCGGCCCCAATGGCGCGGGCAAATCCACTTTCATGAAGCTGCTCAGCGGTGAAATCGATCCGCAAAAAGGCACCGTCGTCCGCCCCCGCAAACTCGGCGTCCTCAGTCAGGACCAGTTCGCCTTCGACGCCCACTCCGCCGTCGACACCGTCATCATGGGCAACAAACGCCTCTGGGCTGCCATGCAGGAGCGCGACGCCATCTACGAAAAACACGACATGACCGACGAAGATGGCATGAAGCTCGGCGAACTAGAAGGCATCGTCGGCGAAGAAGATGGCTATACCGCCGAGAGCGACGCCGCGATCCTCCTCGATGGCCTGGATATCCCCGAAGAACTCCACAGCCGCAAAATGTCCGAACTCCAGGGTGGACAAAAAGTCCGCGTCCTACTCGCGCAAGCTCTATTCGGCCATCCCCAGGCCCTGTTGCTCGATGAACCTACCAACAACCTCGACTTGGATTCGATCCACTGGCTTCAGGGATTTCTCAACACTTATGATGGCGTCGTCATCGCCATTTCCCACGATCGCCATTTTCTCAACAGCATCTGCACCCACATCGCCGACATCGATTACGAGACGATCATCACCTATACCGGCTCCTACGACGAAATGGTGCTGGCCAAGACTCAGGTCCGTTCGCAGATAGAATCGCAAAACGCGCAACGAGAAAAAAAGATTTCTCAGTTAAATGAATTCATCGCCCGCTTCGCCGCTGGAACGCGCTCCAGCCAAGTCCAGTCTCGTCGCAAGGAAGTCGAACGCCTGCAAGTTACCGAACTGGCCAAATCGAACATCGCACGGCCTTATATCAAGTTCGAGCAGAAACGTCCCTCCGGCAAACATATTCTCGAAGTCGAACACCTCAGCAAATCCTACGGCGACAAAAAAGTTATTCGCGACTTCACCGCAAGCATCACCCGCGGCGAACGCATCGCTCTCATGGGCCGCAACGGAGCGGGGAAGACCACGCTGGTCAACGCCCTCCTCGCAAATTCTCCGACGCCCGAAGCCGAACTTCGCAAGACCAGTGGCTACGATGGCCCCTTCGTCGACCATGGCAAAGTCATCTGGGGACACGAAGCCTCCATCGGATATTTTGCTCAGGACCATCGCAGTCTCATCGCCGGAGACATGACCGCCCTCGACTGGCTCCATCAATGGAATCCCGCAGCCGTCGGCGAAGAAATCCGCGGCCTCCTCGGGCAAATGCTCTTCCAGCGCGACGAAGCCACCAAATCCACCAGCGTCCTCTCCGGCGGCGAGGCCGCGCGCCTGCTCTTCTGCAAACTTATGCTGCAGAAACCCAACGTCCTCGTGCTCGACGAACCCACCAACCATCTCGATCTCGAAGCCATCAATGCACTAAATATTTCTCTGCAGCGTTATCAGGGAACCGTCTTCCTCGTCACCCACGATCACGACCTGATCGACGAAGTCGCCACCCGCATCTGGCACTTCGAAAGCGATCACAAGATCACCGACTTCAAAGGCACCTACGAGGAATACCAAGCCGCCGTCACTGTTTGAAGTTTGTGTTTTGGACTATGTGGAGACCGCCGCCCTCGGCTGTCTGTTCGAGCGAAGCCCGATGCACCATTTTCGGTGCATGTAAATCATCCAGGTTCTCCACAGATTTCCACAGCTCTCCGGGGTTGCCTTTTCCTCTTCAACTCCCACATAATGACATCGATACCATTCTTGCGTGGGGACGCGCGAGAGGTTGTGACAGTCGTGTACAGTCGAGCGGATTTACTCAGAATTCTTCATCTCACGCCGCGCCAGTTGGCGAACTGGGAGCGGGCGGGCCTGATCGTCGCCTCGGCAAACTATTCTTTTTCCGATCTCCTCAAGATTAAAAAAGTCCGCGACCTCTGCGCTATGCGCGTGCGTCCCGCTGTGATTCGTGAATCTCTCGAAGCCATGCAGAAGCAGGCCTCAGGCATGGGCAATCCACTAGTCGAGGCCGGCGCTTCTTCCACTACAAAGCATCACCGCGTCGCCTTCCGCCACGAAGGCCGCCTGCTCGAACCGATCGCCGGACAATTCGTAATGGACTTCACACCGGGCGAAAAAGTTGTCACCAGCACTCCCATCCCCGAGCCCGAATCCACTCCCCGCGAGGACGAAGCCGCCTCCTGGTTCGCCCGCGGCATCGCGCTCGAAGAAGATCCTGCGACCCAAACCGAGGCGCTTGCCGCCTATCAGAAAGCTCTCGAGTTCCAGTCCGCCCACGCCGCCGCCCACATCAACCTCGGGACGCTTTACTACAACCGTCAGGATTTCGCGCTCGCAGAAAAACATTACCGCGCCGCCCTGCAATCCGATCCCCGGTACGCTTTGGCCTATTTCGATCTTGGCAATGTTCTTGACGAAACCGGTCGTGTTCATGAAGGGATCGAGACGTACAAAACGGCAGTCCAACTCGCTCCCACCTACGCCGACGCCCACTACAACCTCGCCCTCGCCTACGAAAAAATTCGCGAGCCCCGCAAAGCCCTGAAACACTGGCAAGCCTACATCAAACTCGATACCACCGGCCCCTGGTCCGTCCACGCCCGCAACCAGATTCAGCGCATCCTCCAAGCCGACACGCTGAAGTTGGTCCACACAAGGCGCAGCTAGCAAAGCCCTCGGTCGCAAAATGCTCATGTGGGGACAGCCGCCCTCGGCTGTCCATCGAGCAACGCTCGACCGCCCTTTGCCATTCCCTCCTATGCGGCGTCATTATGAGCGCAGCCGCTTTTCAGGCGGAGCGAAAGACCTCCAGCGTAGCTAAAGCGGAAAGCCTTACCCTGTGCTCCCCCGTGTCCTCTGTGTTAAAGATCTTCCCTGCTCTCTGTTAAAATCACAAGTCCGCCACTCCTCAGTCTAGAAGGTATTAATATGCCCGAAACCCTCCAATCCCCCGTTCCCACGCCCCTGACCACCCTCACCGAAGACGAAATTCTCTTCCGCGACAATATCCGCCAGTTCGCCGACGACAAAATCCGCCCCCTCGTCAAAGAAATGGACGAGAAAGCCGTCTTCGAAAAATCTCTCATCCACCAATTCTTCCAGCTCGGCCTGATGGGGATCGAAATTCCCGAACAATACGGCGGCGGCGGAGCCAAATTCTTCGAAGCCATTCTCGCCGTCGAAGAACTCTCCCGCGTTGACGCCTCCTCCGGCGTCATCGTCGACGTGCAAAACACGCTGGTCAATAACGCCCTCCTGCGCTGGGGAAGCCCCGACCAGAAGAAGCGCTATCTCCCGAAGATGGCCGCCGATACCGTCGGCGCCTACGCCCTCAGCGAAGCCGGTTCCGGCTCCGACGCCTTCGCCCTGCAAACCCGCGCCCAGCTGAAAGGCAGCGACTACGTCATCAACGGCCGCAAGCTCTGGATCACCAACGCCAAAGAATCCGGCCTCTTCGTCCTCTTCGCCACACTCGACCCCTCAGCCGGATACAAAGGCATCACCGCATTCCTGATCGAAAAAGATTTCCCCGGATTCACCGTCGGCAAGAAGGAAGACAAACTCGGCATCCGCGCCTCCTCTACCTGCGAGCTAATTCTCGAAGACTGCCGCGTCCCTAAAGAGAATGTTATTGGCGAGCCCGGCAAAGGCTATAAGATCGCCATCGAGACGCTGAACGAAGGCCGCATCGGCATCGGCGCGCAGATGATCGGCGTAGCCCGCGGGGCGTGGGAGTTCGCCGCCAAGTACGCGCAAGAGCGCAAACAGTTCGGCAAAGCTATCGCGGATTTCCAGGGCATCCAGTTCCAGATCGCCCAGATGGCCACCGAAATCGAGGCCGCCCGTCTCATGGTCTACAACGCCGCTCGCATGAAAGATGCCGGTGTCAACTTCGTCAAAGAAGCCGCCATGACCAAGCTCTTCGCCTCGCAGGTGGCTGAGCGAGTCACCTCGCTGGCCATCGAAATCTATGGCGGCTACGGCTTCACCAAAGATTATCCCGTCGAAAAATATTGGCGCGACGCCAAAATCGGCAAGATCTACGAAGGCACCTCGAACATGCAGCTGGCCACCATCGCCAAACTCCTGATCGGCGGAAAATAAAATAGGTTGGCACGCGGGATTTAGTTCCGCTCCTCTCGATCAGCGTCATCCCGAGCGGAGCCGCTCTCCAGGCGTAGCGAGGGATCTCCCCCGTTTCAGCAGCGCATGGAACGCGCACCCGAAACAATTGCCCTTGCTCATAATGTGCACCAAGTTGCACTTAACCCTTCTTCCAGGCAACCCCTGACTCCCCTTAACTCCACTAATTTCAATGCGTTCCCTCAAACCTCCCTATTGGCTCACAAGCTGCAATCTCCCCTATGCCTGCCGTGTGGCAGCCAAGGGGTGGCGCTTGACTCTTTTGTTCAGTAATCCAGTCGTTAGGCCGGATATGGCTCCAAATGCGGCTTCCGCAAAGAAGGGAAGCCTTCTGCCTTTACTCACCGTAGTGTTCATCGCTTCCTACGGGCTGATGACCCTGCTCATCGTCGAGCAAGGTGCGACCATTCAAGCGCAGCGCAACCTCATTCAGATGTTGCAAGGCGACAGCACACAGTTCTGGGCCTTGAAAAGCAAGGCTCTTCACGACAAGCAAATGGCCCAATCCCAGCTCCAGACCCAAACCCCGTTGACCCGCGGGCAAGCTCCATCGGTACAAACTCCGTCAACCCAGACTCCGTCAACTTCGACTCCGTCAACCCAGACTCCGTCAACCCAGGCCGTACCGCAGCACCACTCCCCAAACCGCGCCGGCAAGTCTGCGAAGTCTCAGACCCAGACTCCTCAGACTCACGTTCCACCCATGCCTGCTTCGGATTTGGGAGATCAGCGTCGTGATTTGATTACGCTCTAGCTCTCAGGTTTTAGGAATTGATTTTTCTACCCGGGTTTCGGACCGCAACAAAACTCGCGGATGTTCGCAGGAGATAAAAAAATGAAGGCCCTGACCCTAGCCTTGTTTCTTGGTACGACGTTAAGCATGACGTCCACGACGTTCAGCATGACGACTGCGAATCCCGCCCAGCCCCAGCGCCGCCCCACCGGCCACATTGCACAACACTCCAAAGGCGGACGCTGGTACTTCGCCGCCAGCGGCCACGCCGTCTACTGCTACGGTCCGGTCATGACCCTGCCCCAGGTCAACGGCGATCTGCAAAAAGTCGCCACCTTCTGCCGCGACGGCCAAGCCGTAGTCCCGTTGAAAGATTAGAGCCGCTCTTAAACCACGCTTCGTATCAGGTCACCAACGGTTCGTATCAGGGCATGGCTTCAGCGATGCCACAACTGCATAGACTTACCGGCGGCTTCAGCCGCTGCGCCTGCTTTTGGATGGCCCTGTTTTTGGGTGGCGCAGCGCTTCAGCACTGCGATATAGCGTTAATTCTTGTTGAGGGCCTTAGCCCTGGGTCGCACCTTCCTGCTCGTTGCCCTTGTAAAATAACCACACATGCCTGAACTCCCCGAAGTAGAGACTATCGCCCGCGGCCTCGCCAAGCGCGTTTCCGGCGACGTAATCGAATCTATCTGGCTCGGCGAAAAGCCGGAGATCCTCAAGTCCCCAGCATCAGAAATCGCAACCGCCCTCGAGAACACCCGCATCCTCACCGTCCGCCGCATCGGCAAACACATCGTCTTCGACCTGGAACGTGTGGCTCGGACACTCCTGTCCGAGAAACGCCGGAAATCAAAATCGCCGCGTAAAGAATCTGCCGTCCTGCACTCCCAATTCATCGTCCACCTCGGCATGACCGGCCGCCTGCAAGTCTGCGACCCGCAATCAGAAATCCTGAAACACACGCACGCCATCGCGAAACTCGCCTCCGGCCGCGAGCTCCGCTTCGTCGACCCCCGCCGCTTCGGCCGCCTAAGCGTCGCCGGAGATTTCGCCGCCGCCGGCCTTGAGCCATTGGAAGCCGATCTCGACCACTTCATCCCGCTATTTCGCGGCCGCAAAACTCCCATCAAAAGTGCATTACTCAATCAGAAACTCCTCCGCGGCGTCGGAAACATCTACGCCGATGAATCTTTATTCCGCGCCAAAATCCGTCCCCGTCGCCGGGCCTCCGCCATCACTCGCGACCAACTCGCCAAACTTTTCACTTCAATACAAGAGGTCCTCCGTGAAGCCATTGCCCTCGGCGGCTCCTCCATTTCCGATTACGTCGACGCCGACGGCGAAGAAGGATTCTTTCAACTCCAGCACCGCGTCTACGGCCGCGAAGGCGAACCCTGCCTCGTCTGCAAGACTCCCATCAAACGCATCGTCATCGCCGGCCGCAGCAGCCACTACTGCCCCAAATGCCAGAAGTGACGGACCGGAAGCGCGGAAACGCACATGTTGGGACAGCCGCCGTTGGCTGTCCGTTCGAGCGAAGCTCGATCGCTCTGCGTCACTAAATCAACCATGAACTGCGAGAGCGCTCCAGCCCCAGTTCTGATATCTTCTCCTCCATGCCCGATTTCTCCATCGGCGTCGACCTTGGCGGCACCAACCTTCGCATCGCCGCCATCACCAGCGACGGCCAGCTTCTCGAAAAAGTCACCCTCGGCACTAAGACCGCTCTCGGACCCAACCACGTCATCACCGAAATGTGTGACGCCATCCAGCGCCTCACCGCCACGTATCAGCACTCCGGAAAATTCCTCGGCGCTGGCATCGGCGTTCCCGGCATCATCGACTTGCAAACCGGTATGCTGCGTAAATCCGCTAACCTGCCCGGATGGGAAGAGTATCCTGTGCGCGCCGAAATCGAGCGCCGCCTGGGAGTCCAGAAAAACGGTGCCCGCGTCGTCCTCGAAAACGACGCCAACGTCGCCGCTCTCGGCGAGCAATGGCTCGGCGCGGCCCGCGGAATTCCCAACGTAGCCGTGGTTACGCTCGGCACCGGCATCGGCGGCGGCATCGTCCTCGACGGAAAAATCTGGCACGGCATGAACGGCATGGCCGGGGAGTTTGGCCACATCACCCTCGAACCCAACGGTCATCTGTGCGGTTGCGGTAATTACGGATGCGCCGAAAAATATGCTTCCGCCAGCGCCATCATTTTCATGGCTCGCGAAGCCATCGCCAGCGGCGCCGCTCCATCCCTCGCCAAGGCCGCTTCTTCCGACGCCGAATTCGGCGCCAAGTCGGTCTACAACCTCGCCATCCAGGGTGACGAGCACGCCCGCAAAATCTTCCGCACCTTCGGCAGCTATCTCGGGATCCTCCTCGCCGGACTCGTCAACGTTTTGAATCTCGAGATGTTCGTCATCGGCGGCGGCGTCTCCAGTGCCTGGGACGCATACGCTCCCACCATGTTCGAAGAACTCCGCACCCGCTCCCTCGTCTACGCCGCCACCGCTCCAGTTGATCCCCTCACAACGGATTCCAGAAAAGAAGCGGGCGCATCCGCCGCCCAAACCGAAAGCCGCACCGCCCGCAAAACCATCATCACCCGCGCCCTCCTCGGCAGCGACGCCGGCCTCTACGGCGCCGCCCGCGTAACCGTCCTGCTGGGTTAGGAGTTAAGTGATCCGCTCGTGTGGAGCGGGCACTCCCTGTCCACTGCCTCCTGCACAAAATCCTCCTCCGCACACGCCTCAATCCTTCCAATCACCTCCGGCAACTCCCCGCGCAACAAATCCCACGCCTCCCTATACTCACCATATTTCGACTTCCCGTGATTCGGATAAAGCGCTACACTCCACTTCCCACGCATTTTGTTCTCCGGGATGATGTACCACACATCTTCCGGAATCACATATGCGGCCACAAACTCGAACGAATTTTCCTTGTACGGCCCTTTGCTGTCTTTCACCGTGCACGAATATCCCAACCCAACTTTAAACATCGTCGACTTTACCTGCACTCGCATCATCCCGTGGCCCTCCTCCACCACAAAATCGTACCCCGACGACTCTCCCCACGGCCTTGCCAGCCGGAATCCCCGCTCCGTGGCCCGTGCCGCAAAAACTAACTCCACCCACTCCCCACGCTTCTTGCAATTCCTGATCCGCATCCCCCAACTGTTTCTCATTGCACTCCTTCGCAAAACATTCCGTCATCACTGAAACATCCCACCACGCCTCGCGGAATTCTCCACATCCCATCGCGTTCTTGCCCCAATAGAAAACGCGGCCACGTTGGGCCGCGCTATTTTTGGAACATACTCCACTTTCACATGTCCGTGGGACATTGGTAAAGTCTACTAAAGTAGACAATGCCGCCGTTATTCTTCATGGCTCTCCTCTTGGCTCGCTCATGCGCCTTCATTTCAATACCTTAGAGCGATGGCGGCCTTCCTGCCAACGGCTTGCGTCTTTTCTCCCCCTCCGCCCGTATGTATCGGTAGGATGAACGCGACCGCTTTCTATTTCGACAGCTCGATGGCGCAAGAGAGCACCGAGATCGCCCGTGGACTTCGACGCAAAGACCCCGACCTGCTCGACCGCCTGATCGAGCAATACCAGCATCGTCTTCTTCGCTACCTCATCTACCTGACCGGACGCCGCGAACTCGCCGAAGATCTTTTCCAGGAAACCTGGATCCGCGTCCTCGAACGCGGACACCAGTTCAACGATAAGTTCGCATTCAGCACATGGCTCTTCGCCGTCGCCCGCAATTTGGCAATCGATCACATGCGCCGAAAACAGCCCGCCTCCCTCGACGGCTTAATGAGCGACGATAACGACGAAGTCCCCTTCGATGTGCCGGCAACCGGACAGCCCTCGGCTTTTGACATGAGTTTGCGGCGCGAGCAAACCGAATACATTGCCGCCGGAATGCTACACATTCCCGCAGAATACCGCGAAGCCCTCGTCCTTCGATTTCAGGAAGGCATGTCTCTGGACGAAATTGCCACCGTCGCCCGTGTCCCTCTGGGCACCGTGAAATCCAGAATTTACCGCGGACTCTCCGCCCTCGAACCGTGGTTAAGAGGAGCGCCTTTATGAACCCCGCCTCCAACACCAATAGGAACACGGCTATGAATAACGAAGCCCACGAACGCGCCCGCAGGCTCATCGCCTTGGCCGCTCCCGGCACGCTCTCCGTCGCCGATCGGCTTTCCGATCAGCCCTCGTCGAACGCCTGGTTGGCGGCGCACCTCGAAATCTGCGCCTCCTGTCGCACCTTCGCGGAGAACGCCGCGCAGACGATTCACGAATTGCGCGCCATCCCCATCGCTGCCGACCGCACTCTCGTTTCGGCCACGCAGATGAACGTGCGCCTCCGCGCCCGCGAACTGCAGCGCCATCGCGAACGCCTCTGGATGGTCTCCATCAGTTGCACCGTCGTGACTCTCTGCGCCCTGCTCAGCACAGTCGCCCTCTGGCGCGGATTTGAGTGGCTGGGTGCGCGCGCTCAATTGCCTGCATCGGTCTGGCAGGTCGGGTTCCTCTTCTTCGGAGCGATGCCAGCCCTCATGGTGGCAATCCTGCTGCTAGCCAGAGATAGAGATAGAGATAGAGATAAAGATAGAGATAAAAACAAAGACAGGGATAGGGATCAAAAAAACGGTCTGCACCTCGCACATCACCCTGGTTCTTACCAGGGCTAATCGAAACGCAGCACCGTGTCAGGAGATTTACTATGACAATCACAAATCAAACTTCCACGCGACCCAAGGATAGGGATGAAGATAAAGGTAAAAGTAAAGACGAGATCCGCATCCTCGCGCCCTGGGCCTACTACCTGTTCGCCGCGGTCTTCCTGACGATCCCTGTTCTCTTCGTGATCGCCGTCGGCATGGATCGCCACGCTCCTCCATTCGCCATTCGATGCCTGCTCGGAGTCATCATGGGAGCGCTGCTTGGCTGCTACGCCGTGCTGATCGGCTACGTCAATCAGGACGCGGGCCGGCGCCACATGAGCCGCCTGCTTTGGACGCTCATCGCCATCTTCGTCCCCAACGGCCTGGGCATCGTCCTCTACTTCGTTCTGCGCAAGCCTCGCACCGCCCACTGCCCGCAATGCGAATCCGAAGTCGACCCCGCCTTCAGCTTCTGTCCCCGCTGCCGCACCCGCCTGAAACCGGTCTGCCCCCACTGCCAGCACGCCGTAGACCTCGGCGACAAATTCTGTCCCTACTGTGCCGGAACCCTTGAGCCGCCTGCCGTCTCCCCCGCTGCGGCAATCCAGTCGCAATAGGCGGGCGCCTGATCCGTACTGGACAGCTTAATGAGGGCAATCGTCTCGTTAAACACGAGGGCCGCATTTCGAAAGGGCCCCCAAAAATCGTATGATGCCAGTGCAAGAGGCTTCACATTTATGACACGAGCAACGACGACGGCGATTTCACCCTCCTTCATCGTCAGCGACGTCGATCAAACCATCGCTTTCTACCGCGACAAGCTTGGCTTTGAGACACGATTCAAGCAGCCGGCTCGAAATCCTTTTTTCGCCATCATCGGCCGCGACGGAGCGCAGATCTTCATCAAGGCCGAGAAAGGCGTGACGCCCGTGCCGAACTCCAAGCGTCATCGCCACCTGCGGTTGGATGCCTTCGTCTATGCCCCAGACCCGGATGCGCTCGCCGCCGAATTCGCAGATCACGGCACTACATTCAGCGTTCCGCTGAAGGATACTACCGACGGTCTTCGCGGCTTCGAGATCTGCGACCCCGACGGCTACGTCTTGTTCTTCGGGAGGCCAAAGTAGACGGCGGGGTAGCGACGTTTCGGCAAGGGCTCGTTAAGGAACGTAGCAGGCGATGAGAAATGCCATCAAGTTGATGGACGGAAACAGGGTGATCAGGCGGTGTTTTTTTCTAAACATCCATGCAATTCCAACCGATAGTGGGTACGTCCAGACAGACCAAACCCCAACATAGATTGAGAAGGTCGGTGGGGCATCGAATACCATCCCCAAGAGCGGAGCTATAACAATCCATGGCAGCAGCAGAACATTCCAAATGAGAAATAATCCTGCCGCGCTCTTCCGATCTAGAGTCGAGTTCTTTACAGCCTCTTCCAATCTCACCTCATCGACTAACCAGGGCAAGACATCCCCGGTTTTGGGTTCTACTTCTTGGCCTCGAATCCCCGCCCGACCCGGAACACGTGGCCATCGGGATGTCGCAAGTGCATCTCGCGAACGTTCCACGGCATATCGGTGGGCGGAAATGTGACCTCCAGCCCGGCGGCGACGCAATGCTTATACATCTCGTCCACGTCGTCCACCCAGACCGACATCCAGACGCCCTTGTCGCCCTCTTCGTCTCCGTCGTGCTGAAACGTGGTGGTGTTCGCGCCGCGGCCGCGGCCTCCCTGCGCCCCCTGACAAAGAAAAATGCAAGTTTCCTTACCCGATCCAACTGCGCCAAACGTCGGAGGCGTTCCCCAGTCCCACAATTTCTTCCATCCCCACTTCTCAAACCACGCCACCGTGCCGGCAATGTCGGACACATTCAATATCGGAGTCAAACCTTTGGCTTCCATAACCGAAGAAGGATAACACCCGGCGGACCGGGGGTTTGGCCCACTGTTGCAAAACCGCCATTGTAAGCATCGACCTTGGCTGAGCGGGCCTTAGTTATTTCCGCTGGCGGCAGGCCGAAAAACAAAACGTGGCGACTTGCGCCGCTCAACTCGCGTCCCGAAGATACTCTGTCATCCCGACCGGAGGCGGAGCGCCAGCGACGGCGTAGTGGAGGGACCTGCTGTTCCGTCCGTCAATCCGCAATCTCGCCTCTGGACGCCCCATTTCCCGCGTCCCTTGCGAAAAGTGGTGATTTCGGGAATAGGGTCCAAACGAGGTTTTTTGGTTCCCCAGGATTTACGACGGGTCCACAGGCCCCGGAGCGGGGATTTTTGGCTTCTCCTCGGTGCCCACCGAAAACAGCGTGTAGTGGTCGAAGCTGTGACGGCGATAGTAGCGGTGTTTGCGAAAATCAAAGTAGATCTCGGCTGTTTTCGGCAGCCAGAGCTGGACGCCTTTTTTATCGAACGGAATCGGCCCGTACTCCACGATCTGGTGCTCGCTGAGCAACTGGATCGGCTTCATCGGGCTCACCAGTTCGGATTCGATGCGCACGATCTGAAACTTGTCGGTGGTGATCCAGGCTCGTCCCTTCAGTTTCACCGCGTAGGTTTCCGGCCCCAGCTTGTAATCATGAATACGAGCCGGACGATCCTCGCGCTGCCGGAAGTGAACCAACCAAACCGCTTGCCCGTGCCAGTCCCCTTGCCCCTCGCAGACCATTTCGAAGTTGTCTCGCATTTCGGGGTGGAAGACGAGCGCTAAGGTGGCGAATCCGCTGCTGGAAATCTGGTCGGGAAAATCGGACAGCCCTAAGTGTTCTGCCCGGTATTCATCCACCGCAAGATAACCCGGCTGGGCTGCGGATATCGACGCCACATAATTGAAATCGCGAGTCTGCCTGGTGATAGGGTTGCCCACCTCATCGACCCGCTCGTGCAACAGGTGTTCGATGGCGGCGATGCGCGAGACATCACTCACCAGTTCCTGCACGCGGGCGCCCGACATCTCGATTACATTGGCAAGCGGACAGCTCACACCGGCGACCGTGGACAGACTAGTCTCATCGATTCCCGGCGGTTGCCAAGGCTTCATCGTGAAAGAAAGCTCAGGCGCAGCAAATAGCGGATCCACTCCTGCAAGTGGACGCTGAGGCGCAGTTGCGCCTGCGCCGGAAGCTGCATTGAAATCGCGCGCTTCGAGTTCGGCAATTAGAGTCGAGACCTGCGGGGCAGTCGGGCTCTTGGGAGAATCCTTCAAGTAAGCCTTGAGCGCGTCTATGCCCTCTTGCTTCTGGCCCAGATTGACCAGCGCCTGCCCCAACACCAGCCGGGCAGAAGCTGCCCCGGCTCTGCCTTTGTCGAGGGCCAGTTCCGCCTGTTGCCGCGCCTCCTCATATTTTTTCTGCTTCAGATAAGTGCCCGCTAGCAGATCGTGCGCCATCCAATACTCGGAGTCGGCGGCAACCGCTTTTTGCAGGGTCGAACTCGCCGAGAGATAATCCTCTTTTTGTAGATCCAACCTTCCCAGTAGAGTGAGTGATTGGACATCCCGTGGGTTCAGAGTCGCAGCTGCGTTGAGGAAGCTCTGCGCCCGGCTGAAATCTTTCCGCTGGAATTGGAGGTATCCCATCAGAAAGTTGATGTCCGAACTATCGGGCGCCACCTGGTAGGCCGCGTCCAGCCATCGCTGGGCTTGCTTCAGATTTCCAGACTTGAGCGCCGAGACTCCATGCTTGGTGTCCTTGCGAGCCTTTGCCGGAAGCCCCTCTCCGAGATCCAGCTTAAGTGCCGTGGGGTCCCGTTGCAGCACGATCTCCAAGTTCACGGTAGCAGTGGAGCTTATTACCTGCAGTTCCTCGTGCCCAGGGAGGTATCCCACCGCGGCCACTTCCACTTCATAGTGGCCGAATGGTACATCGCCAAACATGCATTCGGACTGATCATTAGTGGTTTGGCAACTGACGGTCTGGGTTGTTTGATTCTCGAACTTAACGACCGACTGCCGATCCAGCCTAGTCTTGTTATTCTCGGCATACACCGTCAAAATGATATTGGTTCCGCCACCGCGGCTTGCAAAGCCCAGCGTCGTGTCCGTGGTAGCGCCGTAAGCCGAGTTGTTAAAGGAATCCGCGCGCGGAAGACAAGGAGTAGGAATTGATACTTCCAATCGACGCGGGCTGGGCTGATCCAGGCAGGGCGACCAGCAAGATTAGGGCAAACACTACGGCGAGGGGCCAGAGTCGAGGTTTTACCCGCACTACAATTCCACGGGTCATAGCGGCAGCAGGAAGTCTCTCACAAGCCGACGCGGGGGTCAATAATGCCTTGGCCGGATCGGGTCAAAATTTCCTAAAAAGCCGCCCTCACAGGGGCGGCTCCATTTTTTGGTTGGTTATTTCAAGGTTACTTCGCGGGCGAGTGAACTGCTGAGAGTAGGCGCCATTTCGTTGCGCTTCTTCGCCGCATCCATCATAGCCTGTCGGTTGCCATAGTGCTTTTCCGAAATCGCAGCGGCTTTTTCCGCCATCTCGTCCAGAGTTCCCCAGCTCTTATATTCGATCGCAATGGCAACGCTCCAGTCATCGGGATGTTGCGTGACAGGGTTTGTGTAGAACTTGTAGTCCACCACCCAGCCCTGCTTTTTGAACTCGTCGTAGATTGGTTTGAAATTCTGCCGAATGTCAGTCCAGAAAGCGTCACCCATGCCTGTTTTTACGTCAACATATATGACGCGCCAAACAGGACCGTTGTTGTAATTGGGATTCTGCGCAACCACCGCCGGGACCACGAGTAACAGCAGAAACATCACAGAGAACAGCCACAGGGTACGTATTTTCATTCTCGTCACTCCTTATGCCTACGATTAGGCCCGCAGACCGCACCAAATTCAGGAACGATATGGCGAAACAGCGTAACACAGACCTGCACCATGCGCCGCGACGGGCCTATGGCTCACCGACAGTTGGCGAAATATCGCCGTTACAGGTCAATGAGCGGTATCGCCTTAACTGCTTCAGCCATGCGCTAAACTGAGGCCAGCAGTATTTCGGTACAAAGAGGAGTCATACGTGGAAATACGTCAGCGCATTGCTGCGATCTTGTGCCTGGGGATAGGCCTGGCGTCGTCGGGGCTCACTGTGGCGCAGTCCTCTCCGGGGTTGGGACAAGAGACGAGTCATGCAGATCGCGAGCCGCCCGGACTGCATGACTTCGATTTTTTATTCGGGCGCTGGCAAGTCCATCATCGAAAGCTGAAGCATCGCCTCGTCAACAGTCACGAGTGGATCGAATTCGAAGGGACATTATTCTGTCAGCCGCTGATGGGTGGCTACGCTAATGTCGACGACACCGTGTTCGAAGTTCCGGGCGGCACTTATCGCGGCGTAGCGTCCCGATCGTTCGACGCCAAGACGGGGCAGTGGTCGATCTGGTGGTTGGACAGCAGGATGCCACTCGGGCCGATGGATCCGCCGGTCAGAGGGACCTTCCACAATGGTGTAGGAACGTTCTATGCGAACGACGATACCGAAGGCGGGAAACCAGTCCGCACGCGGCTCCTATGGTCCGGGATCACACCCACCTCAGGTCACTGGGAGCAGGCAGAATCAACCGACGGTGGTAAAACGTGGGAAACGGATTGGATAATGGACCTCAAACGAGTGCAATAGTTCGTTGAGTGGATATTTGCCTTCGAGACCCGGCGCATCGTTAGCCGCAGCAAAATTGACAATGTCGTTGACGACATCGTCGAGCTGCTCGAATAAGCGAAAGGTTTTCCACAAGAACACTTGATGTCGGCAGGTCAACCGTTGATAAGTCGCCTTTACACTTATTGGCAACGGGGTCTAAACACTTTGTTACCTCGTCTATTCAAGTCTCAATTAGTCCGACGATCCCTGCCACATCTGTTTCCCCATCTGACCTTTCTCCCCATCCAGCCGCTTCAGGTGTGGAAAGAACGGAGTCACTTCGAACGGCGCCTTCTCTGACGCCGACTCCAGGCGAACTGGTTTGCTCTTGAGCATCTCAATCCGGTCCGACCAGGGATCCACTACGATTCGCGAGCCTAGGGGCAGAGCAGGGATCTGATCCACCCGATCCATTTGCAGAGGCTTACCGTTGTTGGCCAGGGCTTGCATCCCGACCAGGTGGCTGCTCCCGAAATCGTTGCTGAAGCGCCCATGCAACAAGTTCGGCAATTGCGGAGAGCGTGCTTCCAGAGCTTTCAGGAAGAGTCCGGCATTGGCGAGTTGATCTTTATACGGCGACTTCGAAAACAGCTCCAGGCCCTTCTTGTCGGCATCGGCCTCCTGCGCGGGATCGAAGTGAAAGTTCAGGTTGGAAAAGATTTCCAGATCCGAGAACGGCAACGTGACGCCCGATAAATATCCGGCTCCGACGGAATGGCCCAGGACGATGTGGGCAAGTTCGTGAGCCAGCACTGCGGCGAGGGTCGCCTCATCGGGCAGCACATCGAGGAGCCCACGACTTAGAACGATGGTTCGGCCGACGACGAAGGACTCCAGCGGAGTTGTGAGCAGCACGCGGCAACGAACCCCAGCCAGGTCAAGATCATTGGTCACCATCAGATTGTTGACCACGGTCTGCAAGATCCGGTCAACTTCGCCGTCAGGAGCCATCAGTCCGGCTACTTGCAACCGCTCCACCACGTTGTCTTCCGGCGTGTAGGTTGTCTGCCCTACAGTGTTAGCCGGGCTCAAGTCCTGCGACGCTTCCTGCCGCTTAGGATCGACCCATACTGGCGTGTCCGTCAGAGGTTTGGCATACTCCCGGTGCTCCCCGAAGTGTGCATTGTCGTAACCCCAGATCCGGGTTTGCGCCTTAAACCACAAACCGTGGCTCGAGGGATCGTGAGGATCAGACTCCTCCGTGTAAACGTAGGCAGGCGTCCACATTATGTTCAAGGTGTTCAGCCGCCAACTGTCGAAGTGAAACGCACGCCTGGAGAACTCCTTCGAGACGTAGGTTCCGGTGAAACGCACAATGTTGAAGTCCTGATCTTCCACCCAGATCCGGCCTACAAAGCCCCGATTCACCGAATGCGCATGAGGCTGCACGTCCACGACGGCGCAACGCACCTCGCCAAGAATCTCCCAGCGGACAAATTCAAAGGTGTAGTTCTGCCGATCGAAGTGATCCAGGTCCGGGAACAATGCCTGCGCAAAGCCCGCCGCCGCGAAAGGATCCTCGCTCTTGGGCTTGGGTAATTTCTTCTCCCAACCCCGCTTCAAGGGTTCGTCGTCGGCGAATGCTAAAGTGTTGGCGGCATTGCCAGCCAGATCCAGACGGCTCAAGAAATAGTCGTCGCTTTTCGGGGACGTCCCCAGGGCGGCGTCACGCTGTTGCTTCTGGATATAGGTCTCAATGATCGGCTTGAAATTACGCAGCAAGTCGGTCATGCGGCGCTCCTGCCGGATCGCCGAGTCGACAAAATCATCGAATGCAAGGGTTTTGCGCGTAGAAACTGAGGGCGCCGACTGGGCCGGAGGCGGAGTCGAAGGAGTGGTGGTCTGACCTGCCACGAGCCCAACCGCAAACACCTCAAAGAGTGCCAGGCTGAGCCAGGAAATTGTCCTCAGCGCAAACATACTGACACCATTTTAAATCCTGAGGCCGGAGGCGCGCACTGCGATTCTAGGGACCACTTGTGGTTGCCGCAGTTGCCTTCTTCGAAGCGAGATTATATGGCGCGGGCCTCTCAATCGCGAAGGGTAACCGCGGACCACGCTACCTCTTAGACGGAGTCAACTTTTCCTCAAGGCACCACAGCTACCGCAACCCGCACTCCAGGGTACCGAGCATTAAACAGAAAATACCGGCCTTCGACGAAATCGATATAGCAGCGGTCGGTATAGGCCCATCGAGCAGGCCAGGGCTGTCCGATCTCGAACCTGTAGCCGCCATACGCGAAGTGCGGATGACCTGCCACCACACTCACGTGGCCAACCGCAAAGTAGTGCTCACGTCCAAAGTGCGCGTGAAAATGGTCATCTGAAATTCGCCGAAGCTCCACGCGTCTCTCTTCATGTGCAACGCGCTCCTCATGAGCCACGTGCCGCTCTTCCGCACGCCGCTCTTCATGCGCCTCATGCCTCTGTTCTTCATGCACTTCGTGACGTTCTTCTTTGCGTACTTCTTTTCGTTCCTGGTGCTCGTCCTGAGCAACAGCAGATACGGCCCCTCCTAACAAAAATGACGCAGAAATGGCGACAAGTGTTGCGAATCGCTTCATGGTCCCTCGCAGACAAATTGATTTCGACACCCGGCGCGGTCGAAGGCGCGTGTCTCAGGTAAAGTTAGCAGGCTAAGTTTCAAAAGAAAGTTACCGAAGAACAAGGCAATCGTTATACCTTTCGCGCGGCCATCTTGCCGATCTAGTCTTTTTCTACACAGACCAACAGAATGGCTCGCTCCACCCCCCCAAGTACTCTTCCTGCTTCCCGGCGCGTGCGCGCCCATGCCTGTGTGGATCGGACACTCCTGTCCGATGCCTTTGACGTTGCTCTTGATCTTGGCCTTGCCCGTGATCCTGTTTTTGATCGGGAAGGGCACGAGTTCACTCGCGCCGCATCAGCCCGGCTCGTGTAGAGCGGACGCCCTCGTCCGCTGCCTTTGACGTTGATCTTGATTTTGACTTTGCCAGCCGCACGACGGGCCTCCGAGATCCCGTGGAAGAGCGGCGCTTCAGCGCCGCGTAAAGCGCGAAAATGGAAACGCGGCTTCAGCCGCTGATGAGGCGCGTCCTAAATATCGCCGCACTACAACGCGCACTCATTTCTTGACCTGGGGTGCCCTACAGCGGGTGGGGTCAAGCCGACTGATACATAGCTATTGCAAAATCCCGATATCACTCATCCACCAGTTTGGGAGCGTGTTGCCGACACCGCGCTTACCGATGCTTACGGAAAATTTCGAAGATCAGGTTGAAGAATTGCACTACCGTTATCCCGATCGCGACATAGACCGCAATCTCCAGCCGGCGACCCGCCTCTTGAGTCCCACGCAGCAGGTCGGCGACGTCTTTCGTGGACTGTTGCAGAGTATCGGCTAATTGCTCAAAGTGCTGCAGCGAAGCTCTCATTTTGTCCGAGGTTCTCGACATGGCCAGCGACGCTTCACCGAACTGCTGTCCATTGCGCAGATCAAGCTCAGCCCGGCACGCCGTCCACCACAGACTTCCCGGAGGACTTTCATACATCCGCTGCCGGATCTCCACATAAGAACGGTTACGCAACAACTCCACCAGCGCCGACACTTTGTCGGACCCCTGGGCTTGCTCACTGGCTTGGGTTTCGGGAGCTTTCGCGTCACTGACGATAACCGGCATACAGGCAGCCTATCAGCCAACTCTTGCTGAATTGAGGTGCCCGAAGTGCATATCTGCCCTTCCGTTTCCGCGCAATCTGGCTGCTGGTAACGACCTTACCCATGCACTTTCAGCCATACCGTACCTCGGCCTTTCGTGGTGGCACGAGCCCCACACGCTGCTAGGAGGGTCGGGCGCCACAGGCGGAAGACCGATCGTGTAGCTGTTGAAACATCGCCGTTACGCTCATCGAGGGTCAAAACGTGAAGTCGCCTGATTTCGACAGTTATCTCGTCGAGTAGGTGCTGGCAATCATGCCGATTTCTTCAGCGGTTTCTTATACCCAGTGAACTCCTCGCCCGGCTTGAGGTTCGGGTATTGCACGACGCTCTTTTCGTGTTCGGCAACGGTTGGGAAGACGATTTCGAGCATCCAGCCATTGTCCATCTTGTTGAGTAGGAGATTGTTTCGCTCCCCTGGGTCGCTGCCGAGATCGAAAAACATGGGAACCTGTGGCGTTACGATCGGCTTGTCGAAGCCCTCGCTGTACCGAAACCAAACTTTGATGTTGTGCGCCTTTGCCGACATCAGCGACCCGTCCGGCCCGAAGAACAGGAGGGCATCTCTGCCCGTAGTCTTGCTCTCTCCGAGTAGGAACTTGGAGGCATCAATGCCGTCCATCGGTCGGTCGGCTGGCACCTTGTCCGAGGCCCCTGCGAGAGCAGCGAACGTTTTGTACCAGTCGTGAGCCGAGAGCATCTCGTCGGAGATCACTCCGGCTGGCACCGCACCGGGCCAGCGTACCATCGCCAAGGTTCGCATCGAGCCTTCTGTAGGCAGGGTAGAGAAGTCCCCGCGCCATGGTCCGTTTGAGCCGCCGAATGGGAAGGCTGGGACAAAAACAGCCGAGTTGTCGCTGGAGAACACGATCATCGTTTTATCGGCGATCCCGGCATCCTCGACGCAGTCCACAATCTGCCCGACCCGGTGGTCCATCTCCGCAACCAAGTCCGCATACAACCCCAATCGCGTCGGATCGGTCTGATCAAAATCCGAGTGAGCCTTTTCCGGCGGGTGCACATGTGAAAGGGCAACATAGGTGAAGAACGGCTTGTTCCCATTGGAGGCTCGCCTAATAAAGTCGGTGGCCTTTTCCACGATCAGCTCGTCAAGCAGAGGACGCACATCCATGTTCAGCTCGCGGACCGCGGTAGACTTCTGACCCTTCTTGCCCTCCCATATCTTGGGTGTCTCTATCCCCTTCGCCTTGGCCAAGGCCCTGTACGCAGCGTATGCCGTATACCCGGCCTCATCGACGGAGTTACGGTATCCCCACCACTCGTCGAAGCCTTGATCGGTCGGCAACCGACCATCAACCTCACCGAGATGCCACTTGCCCCACAGCGAAGTCGCGTAACCCGAGTCCGAAAGCAGCTCGGCGATCGTGTACTCCCAGGGCGCCAACCCGCCCCTGCCCTCCCCAGGGTATGGAATTCTGAACGTCCCGCAACGCACGGACTGACGCCCGGTCATGATCGCGGTGCGTGTCGGAGTGCATTGGGACTCGATGGTGTAGTTGTTGAAGCGGATGCCCTCGCTGGCGAGCTTGTCGATTCGAGGAGTCGGGATGCTCCCTCCATAGCACGAGAAGTCACCCCATCCGACGTTGTCGCACAGGATGAAAACAATGTTCGGTCGAGTCCTCTTTTCTGGTATTGCCATTGTCTTTTCTCCTTTGCAGCCGAGGTGACGGGGCGAATTCTAAAGCTGCGCTGCCACCCCCGCTACTGCGAGAATTGACAGTCCCAGCGACTTCATATCGCATCTCGAACCAGTGCAACGCCACGGGAAAGCGTTAGCTGTCGTAACATCCCCATTACACTCAAAACCCCTCAAAACGTGCTATGGCCTGTTAGCGTCAGTTGTCCTTTTGGGATATTCTCTGAGCGTGGAAAACCATCGGCAACAGTCATCAAGCCGACTTGACGAACATCAGAGGAATCTCCTGCTTCGGAGCAGCATTGATAGCGACCGCAAATTCTGGACGGGCAAACGGGCCATTACCGCTGCGCAAGCAACTGGGTTGCTGCTGATATTTTTCGCCCTAATGGGTGCAGTGTGGCAATGGCCGAAGGGTCAGGCATCGTGGTGGGAAAAACTCTTCACCGGAAGTGGTGGGCTCCTCGTGGTGTTTGCCTGTCTCGTCTTCTTTGTGCTGCTTGGAAATCGCTTGGCGCATCGGAAGACTCATCCTCCTGATAAACATCCTCTTGATAAATATGCCAAACCTCAATGATCTTCGCAGTACGTGGGGAAAGAGGCGGATTCGGTTCATCTTCAAGCCACGCAGGAGTGTTCAGTAGTTGCTCCCGCGTGAGCCGGAAATCATAACGATTTCCAGAATAATAACTGCTGAACTCGGCAGAATACTGGCTTAGAGCAGTGCCGCACAAAGTGCCCACCACCAGAGCCAACATCACTATTTGCTTCACGGGTCTACCCTCCGAGACGACCATTGTAGACGGTAACTGTTGCAAAATCGCGCTTGCACTCACTGACCTTGGCTGTGCGGTCTTTAGTTATTTCCGCTGGCGGCCGGCGGGAAAAACAAAACGGGGCGGCTTGCGCCGCCCCGCATAAACATTCCGATGAGCCGCAGCCCGAAGCCCCCCTAAGTCCCCTCGCTCCACCCCGCCAGATACTCTTCCTGCTCGGGCGTCAGCCGGTCGATCTTGATCCCCATCGATTCCAGCTTCAACTTCGCTACGCGCTTGTCGAGTTCATCGGGAACGCGATAGACCTTCTTCTCCAGCGTCTTGAAATTCTTTACCATGTATTCGACCGAGAGCGCCTGGTCGGCAAAGCTCATATCCATCACCGACGCGGGATGCCCTTCCGCTGACGCCAGATTAATCAGCCGTCCCTCGCCCAGCAGATTGATCTTCCGTCCATCTTTCAAAGAATATTCATCGACGTAGGTGCGCGTGGTCCGCTTCGACGACGACATTTTCTCCAGCGCAGGAATGTCGATCTCCACATTGAAATGGCCGGAGTTCGAAATGATTGCGCCATCTTTCATCAACTCGAAGTGGTCCTTCGTGAGCACGCTCTTGTTTCCGGTGACCGTGCAGAACACGTCGCCGAGCTTCGCCGCTTCCGTCATCGACATCACGCGAAAGCCGTCCATCACCGCTTCCAGCGCCTTCGTTGGATCGACCTCGGTAACAATCACTTCCGCGCCCGCGCCCCGCGCCCGGCTCGCCAGCCCGCGTCCGCACCAGCCATAACCGGCCACCACGAATTTTGATCCAGCCAGCAGGAAGTTTGTTGCACGGATAATTCCATCGATGGTCGACTGCCCCGTGCCGTAGCGATTGTCAAAAAGATGTTTGGTGTCGGCATCATTCACCGCGACGATCGGAAACTTCAGCACGCCTTCTTTCGCCATCGCGCGCAGCCGGATCACGCCCGTCGTTGTCTCTTCCGTTCCGCCAATCACGCCCTCAAGCGCGTCCGTGCGCTTGGTGTGCAGAATCGTTACCAAGTCCGCGCCATCATCCATCGTGATGTGCGGTTTGTGATCGATCGCCGCCAGAATGTGCTGGTAATACGTATCATTATCTTCGCCCTTGATGGCGTAAACCGGAATGCTCTGGTCGCGCACCAGGCTCGCCGAAACATCGTCCTGCGTCGAGAGCGGATTCGAAGCGCACAACACCACGTCCGCTCCACCATCGCGCAGACAAATCGCCAGGTTCGCCGTCTCCGCCGTTACGTGCAGGCAGGCAGAGATGCGAATCCCCTTCAGCGGCTGGTTCTTGATGAACTCTTTGCGGATAATCTGCAACACCTTCATGGACTGGTTCGCCCACTCAATGCGCTTCTTGCCCAGTTCGGCCAGTTCCAGGCTCTTGATATCGGAATTAACTTGTGCTGCTGTCGACATACGCCTCCTGTGGCGCTTGCTGGCTAAGAAAGTTATGTTGGTTTCAGAACCGTCTCACAATAGCTTTGAAAGGGCGCGGGTTTAGCCGCGCCGTTGCTGGTCCATACGCTTGCTGGCTTTAGCCCCTGAGGAACGCTGCTCTTCACTTCGGAACGAATCGCTTCGATCACTCGACTCCAGAATACACGACTTCCCACTGAGATCATCATGCCCAAATACCCTTTAGGGAATGAGACTTTCGGCCCTCACCGCACTTGCACTTTCGGTGGTCTTACCCTGTGCGCCTCTGGGACCCCTGTGCTAAAGATTTCCGCTTTATTTGCGCGCGCCCGCAGGCTCACGCACGCCCGCCTCGCTCGCCAGCTTCGCCGCCTTGTCCGTCAACTCCCAAGTGAAGTCCGGATCGTTGCGTCCGAAGTGTCCATACGCCGCCGTCTTCTTATAAATCGGCCGCCGCAAATCCAGCGATTCGATAATTCCCCGCGGCGTCAATTTGAAATGCGCCCGAATCAAATCAGGAAGAATTTCCGGATTCACTTTCTCCGTCCCAAACGTATCCACTCGTACGCTCACCGGATCGGCCACGCCGATCGCGTATGCCAGCTGCACTTCGCAACGGTCCGCCAGCTTCGCAGCAACAATATTCTTCGCAATGTGCCGTGCCATATAGGCCGCCGACCGGTCCACCTTCGTCGGATCTTTTCCGCTGAACGCTCCCCCGCCGTGACGCCCCATGCCACCGTAAGTATCGACAATAATCTTGCGCCCGGTAAGCCCGGTGTCCCCCATCGGCCCGCCAATCACAAACCGTCCCGTGGGATTGATGTGATACTTCGTGTACTCGTCCAGCAAGTGCGCCGGGATCACAGCTTGAATCACATGCTTCAAAATCCCCGCACGCAACTCCTCATTACTCACCGTCTCCGCATGCTGCGTGGAAATCACCACAGCATCGACCCGGATCACATTCCCCTTCGCATCGTACTCAACCGTAACCTGCGATTTCCCATCGGGCCTAAGGAAGGGAAGCGTCCCATTCTTCCGCACCTGCGACAACCGCATCGTCAACTTGTGCGCTAAAGAGATCGGAGTAGGCATCAACTCCTCATTCTCATTGCAAGCGTACCCAAACATCATTCCCTGGTCGCCGGCGCCGCCGGTGTCTACGCCCATGGCGATGTCGCCGGATTGTTTGTTGATGCTGGAGATGACGGCGCAGGTGTTGCAGTCGAAGCCGTGGAGTGCGTTGTCGTAGCCGATGGACTGGACGGTGCCGCGGACCACGCTTTGGAAATCGACGTAGGCTTTGGTGGTGATTTCACCGGCGATGACGACGAGGCCGGTGGCGGTAAGGGTTTCGCAGGCGACGCGGCTGAACGAATCCTCAGCGAGGCAGGCATCGAGGATGGCGTCGGAAATCTGGTCGGCGATCTTATCGGGATGGCCTTCGGTGACGGATTCGGAAGTGAATAAAATACGATTTTTAGGGGATGCGTTTGCGGCCAAGATTATTTCTCCTTAGAAAATTGCTTCGGACTTTAGTTGTGGCGAGAGCCGCGGCAGTGGCATGCGGTCGCAACGACAATACAAAAGGATAATCAAATGGAAGTCCATTAAAAGGCTACCAGAGGGGGTGCCTGCGTGCAATGGGTTTTGACTTAACTGCTTGGTGATCAATCCAATAGCGAAATTAGAACGCTGGATGGAATGATTCAGGAGTCAAGCGGAACCGCTGGGCTGATGCGGTGGCCAGGTAAGGGCGCGCACTGCGAGCATTGTGCCGCCCACTTCTCGCATCGCAAAGGGCGCGAGAAATGGGACACCTCAGACGCCTGATGCCGCTGGAGTGCGGTTGGGAGAATCGAACAGCACATTCCTCGCCCGTTCTCGCCGCTGATCGCGCCGCTAAAGGCTCGGAATGACAAACCCTTCGGCGGTACACTGGGGCGATAGATAAAGGAGGGTTTGTGCAAAAGATAATGCCGTTCTTGTGGTTCGACAACCAAGCGGAAGAGGCGATGAATTTTTATGTTTCGATTTTCAAGAATTCGAAGGTTTTGAGTGTGACGCGATATGGAGATGCGGGGCCGGGCCCGAAGGGAACGGTGATGTCGGCGAGGTTTCAACTTGAGGGGCAAACATTTTATGCGCTGAACGGCGGTCCACTATTTAAGTTTACGGAAGCGATTTCGTTCTTTGTCGACTGCAAGACGCAGCAGGAAGTGGATGAGTTGTGGGAGAAGCTTTCCGCGGGCGGAGAGAAGTCGCGGTGTGGCTGGTTGAAGGACAAGTATGGATTGTCATGGCAGATTATTCCGTCGGCGTTGGGAGAGTTGTTGGGGGATAAGGATCCGAAGAAATCGGCAAGGGTGATGCAGGCGATGATGGGAATGGGGAAGATCGAGATTGCGGGGTTGAAAAAGGCTTACGAGAAAGGGTAAGGGCCGCAGGCGAGATTAAGGGGTGTTGAAGAGCGAGGGTTGAAGGGATGGGGTGGAGGGTTGAGTCGGGGCGGCTCGGTCGGCTGGGGACAAAGCCAGGTGAGAGATGCCGAGGGTATTGCATTGCTGGACCCAGTCTTCGGGAGTGCGCTTGTTGGCCATGAGTTCGGAGACGATCTGGAAGGGATTCAGGTTATCGGTACCGTGGCGGAGTTGGAAGAGTGCGGGCTGCACGCTGAGGTTCCAGCCACTTTCGATGAGGGCGAGGGCGAGGCCGGCGGCAAAGACCTCGCCTGCACGCTGAGTGCGCTGAGCCGGGGTGAGGAGCATTCCTTTGGGGTCGGGGATGCGGGAGCCGATGTCGGGAAATTTTGGAATCTGAGCAGGGATGGAGTCGGCGGTGACACCTTTGAGAAACGAGGCTTGGGCCGCGACTGCCTTCTGCCAGGCGGGAATGTGGACTTTAAGAGCGACATCGTCCCAGGACATATAGGCCAGAGTGCCCGGCTTGATATCCGAGATGCGATCTTCGACAAAATGCAGTTCCAGATCCGGCAAGCGCTCAAGCAGCGTGCTGGCCGGCTGGGCGTTCGGTTGAGCCGGGAGTGCTGGAAGTTTTTCAGTCGCTGAGATACGGTCGCGCAGGGGCGGGTGAGTGTCGTAAGGATTAGTCGTGGCATCCTGCAGAGTTTTCTGCAGGCTGTTGGTAAGTGCGTCGCTGATTTGTGGTGCGACCAAGAAGCGAGCGAAACCATCGCCGATGGCGGGCAAGGCACCGTCGCCGAGCACAGGGGCGATTTCATTCTGCCAGTAAAAGGGCCAAGCCAGGGCGGCACCGTGGATGGCGCGAAGGCCATCGATGAGGGGCTCGCGTCCAGCGACGAGGCAGGCGAGTTCGTCGGCGCGGTACTCCTGGCGGCGAGAAACGAGATTGATGGCACGAAGAAAGAGTTTGAAGTAGGCCTGCAAGACAGAAGAGACAACCATGTACATGACGCCGATGAGGGCGACGCGGGTAAGCTGGCGAAGCGATCCAACATTCTGAAAGATGCGGACGATAGCCATTTTGGTGCGGTAGACCCAGGGACCGAGGCTGGTGTCACCGCCATAGTAGTGGGCAAACTCGTGGGCGAGCACAGCGCGGAACTGAGAAACGCTGAGGGCGGAAAACAATGGCAGGCCGAGACCCATGACGCGGCGGCTGCCAAAGCCCATGACGCCGCCGCGATCGGCTACGAAGGCATTGGCTTCCGGGATGAGGTAGACCTCGCGGGGCAGGGGCTCGTTGAGAGAAGCGGCTACGTCGTCGAGTTCAGCGAAAAGGCGAGGCTGATCCTCGCGGGAAAGTGACGTACCGGGAGCAATAAATTTGTCGCGCTGAGGGACGAGGGACCAGAGCATAGCTCCGGCTATGACGATGCCGCCAACGAACAGGGCAAGGAGCTGAAAATTCGCGGAGCCGGAGCTCAGAATCAGGTAGGGCAAATAGACGCATGCGGCCGCGAGAACGATGACGAAGAGATAAGACGAAAAGACCATGACGATCGCCAGGACGGCGAAGAACAGCATGGAGCGGCGCGGCCGGATATCGATTTTGGGGAGAGGCATAAAAACGAGGCGGATGATATCACAGGCTGGGATCTCTCAGTGGGAGGGGAGTGCGGGCTGGAACGGCTGAAGCGGCCGCTGATTTTTGTGGAAGTCGAATCGCGGCGCTGACGCGCTGTGTCACCCAACGGCACAAGATCAAGGGCAAGGTCAAAGGCAGCGGGCGGGGCGCCCGCTCTACACAGAAGAAAGGGCACGCGATTTGCGTGCCTTTTCTTGTCTTAACGCAAGGAATCAGGCGCCGGCGGTGGCTGCAAGGGTTTTCTGCGGCTCCGCGGGGGATGGCTTGGGGGCTTCGGCGGCTTTGGGCTGAGGCTGCTGGTTCTGCTGTTTCTGGTCGCCGCTCTTTACCTGGATGCCGCCCTTGAGTACGGCGCCATCTTCCACGCTGATGCGGACGGTGGAGACGTTGCCGTTGACCACGCCTTCACTGCGAATATCGACGCGATCGCTGCATTCGATGTTTCCGGTGACTTTGCCCATGACGACAACTTCGCGGGCAGTGATGTCGGCCTGAACGGTGCCGTTGCGGCCGATGGTGACGCGATTGTCCGAGAGCGTGATCTTACCTTCGATGCGGCCGTCGATATAAAGCGCTTCGGCGCCGGTGATTTCGCCCTTGATGATCAGAGAGCGTCCGATAGTGGCTTGCTCAATGGGTGCGGTGGTGGTCTTGACTGGATTGTACGAGTTAGGGTTGGAGGCTGGCGAAGTGGATTTCACGCCGTAAGAATTCTCGGATGACTGGAGCATGCGACCTTCCTTAGTCCCGCCGCGGCGCGCCCCTGCGGTGCCGACGTATACGGGTGGTCTGGGATTTTTTGGGCCTCCGGCTGGTTCGTGTCCCGTTGGCCATCCTGACTATCGCACAGACGTAAGTCATTCTCCGAGATTACGGAAGAGAGTGTACGTTTGCGCGGGCAGGTGGGCTAATCGGCTTCCTGCAGAGACTGGGAAAGTTCTTCCCACTCCTTGATAAAGCCGGCGTGAGCGGCCTTCTGGCGATCGAGTTCCTGAGACTGGCGCTGGCTCTCATCGGCGCTGACGAAATCCTGCAATGCGGTTTCACACTGCGCAATCAGGGTTTCAGCGTGGCTGATTGCGCCTTCCAGTTCGCGGATACGATCTTCTATCTTCTTGCGCTTGATTGGATTCAAGCGTTTCGTTTTAGCAGGGACACTCTCGGCTTGAGACTGGTTTCCGTTCACAGGTATGGGCGGTGCAGGCTCTGTGGTCTTCAATTGCTGGCGAATGGTTTCGTCCTGCCTGGCGCTGCCGCCCTGCTTTCGCCAGAGATAGTCTTCGTAGTTGCCGGGATAGACTTCGACTTTGCCGTCGCCGATTTCAAAGACGCGGGTCGCGAGTTTGTCGATGAAATAGCGATCATGGGATACGAAGACGACGGTGCCGGTGTATTCCATGAGCGCGTCGAGCAACACGTCTTTGGCGCGCAGGTCGAGGTGGTTGGTAGGTTCGTCGAGCAGCAGGAAATTTGCAGGATGAAGGAGGAGGCGCAGGAGGGCGTAGCGTCCGCGTTCGCCGCCGGAGAGGACTCCGATTTTCTTGAAGACGTCGTCTTCGGAGAATAAGAAACATCCGAGCAGGCTGCGGAGTTCGGTTTGGGTGGAGCGGGGAGAAGCCGCGCCGAGATCGTCGATCATACGGGCGTCGGCATCGAGTTCTTTGTATTGATCCTGCGCGAAGTAATCGGCTTGAACGTTGTGGCCCAGGCGGAACTCGCCTTGCGTGGGGGCTTCAGCTCCGGCGAGCAGTTTGATGAGGGTGGACTTTCCGGCGCCATTCACTCCGACGAGCGCGATGCGGTCGCCTTTCTCGATCAAGAAGTTGACGTCGCGAAAAACTTCTTTTTCGGCGCTGCTGGTGGTGGCGGAATGTTTTGCGGGATAAACCTTGGCGACATTCTCGAATTCGGCGACGATGCGGCCGCTCGGTTTGGGCTGCGGAAATGAAAAGTGAATCGTCTTTTCTTCGGGTGGAACCTCGATACGCTCAATTTTTTCCAGCTCTTTAATCCGGCTCTGCACCTGCTTTGCCTTGGTGGCCTGGTAACGGAAGCGGTTGATGAACACTTCGAGTTGCTCGATGCGGTCGCGCTGGTTACGGTAGGCGGCCTGGAGCTGTTCGTTGCGCTGGGTTTTCTGGGTAAGGAATTTGTCGTAGTTTCCGGTGTAGAACCAGAAGCGCTTGTTCCAGATTTCGGCAATCTTGTTGACCGTGACATCGAGAAAATAACGGTCGTGCGAGATGAGCACGAGGGCGTAGGGATAATCGTGAAGATATTCTTCGAGCCAGTTGCGGGCTTCGAGATCAAGATGGTTGGTGGGTTCGTCGAGCAGCAGGAGGTTGGGCTTTTGCAGGAGAAGTTTGGCGAGAGCGAGACGCATTTGCCAGCCACCGGAGAATTCGTCGGTCTGGCGCTCCCAGTCTTCTTTGCGGAAGCCGAGGCCCATGAGAACTCGTCCGACTTCGGCTTCAATCGAATAGCCATCGCGGGTGCGGAACTCGTGCTCGAGGCTGTGATAACGGTCGGCGACGCTGGCATACTCCGGGCTGGTGTGATCGAGTTCGGAGATCTGGTGAGTGAGGGTTTCGAGTTCGCGCTCCATGGCGTGGAGTTCGGTGAAGACGGCCATGCATTCGGCAAAGACGGTGCGGCCGGAGAGGGAGAGGCCATCCTGCGGAAGGTAGCCTGCGGTGGTGCCTTTGGCGACGATGAGTGAGCCGTAATCGAGGGTGTCGAGTGAGGCGAGAACCTTCATCAGCGTGGATTTGCCGGTGCCATTGGCGCCGACCAGGCCCACGCGGTCGCGGGGCGTGATGAGCCAGTCGGTATTTTCAAAAAGAAGTTTGTGGCCGAAACGTTTTCCGGCGGCAGAAAGCTGGATCATGGGCTGGAATCATCGTCTCATAAAACAGTGCTGAGTATTTGGTACCCAGTACCGAGTAACAAGTCCAACCACCACCCTGGGGGAAGGAAATGGCTCGGGAAGGGCATGGCTTCAGCCGTGCCGCGCAGAGCCGCCACACAAGCGGGCTTAAGCCCCGCAGGGACAGTCCTCTGAAATATGAATCAGGAATGCGAAGCGGCGTGCCCGTGGCGACTTTCCGAATGCTTGCCCCACAACTCGCCGTGGAATTGAATCCGCTCGAGGGCGCGATCGATGACCGCTTCGAGTTCGTGCGCGTATTTTACTTCGCGGCCTTTGGCGAGGCGTTGCCGGGCTTCCTGGGGGCTGAACCAGGTGGGCCGGCGTTGAGGCTCATCGGGATTGCGAAGTTCGTGGATCTCCATCAGAAAGGCTTTGATGACAAATTCCTGGACTCCACCGGTCTGCCAGAAAACACCCTTGGAGTGGATGTAGAGATGAAAGTGGCGAGGCTCGATGGTGCCGAGGGCGCCGGCTTCTTCAGCGGCTTCGCGTTCGGCGGCCTGACTGTGGGAGAGATGAGGGTCGGTTGAGCCTTTGGGGAACGTCCACTTATTTCCGCCGTTGGTATTCACCAGCAGGAATTCGATTGCGGCGCCGCGCCTGCGGAAGCAGACGGCAGCGACCTGCAAGGGAAGCGATTTCGAACCCCGCGCTGAAGCCATGGCAATCTCTGTAAATATGTTACTCGCAAGATATTTCACAAATGTTAAAGTGCAACAAATATTGTGCAGAGGGTAGGGTTACGAAAGGGCAACCTTCGTCTCTACAGTGCGGTCCCTAGGGGGCGGTGCCGTAGACGGGAATTGCGGCTCCGGTGGCGTCTTTGCCGGCGTCTCCGGCGAGCCACAGGATCAGGCTGGCGACGGAGGCGGGTTGCACCCACTGAGAAACATTCGCGCCGGGCATGTCTTTTCTGTTGGTTGGGGTGTCCATGGTTCCGGGGAGGATGACATTGGCGGTGATGCCTGCGTCTTTGTTTTCGAGGGCGACGGTCTTCATCAGCGATACCAGCGCCGCTTTCGAGGCGCTGTAGGCGCCGATGGTGGGTGCGGGTTCTACGGCCTGCCGGCTGCCGACGGCGATGATGCGCCCGCCCCCGGACTTGCGCATTTCGGGAATCACCGCGCGCAGGATGTGGAACGCGCTGTTGAGGTTGGCATCGAACATTCGCTGCCAGGTGGCATCGTCCGTTGCGGCGACGGTCTGGCCGCCGGCAAATCCTCCGACCAGATGAGCGAGCACGTCGATCTTTCCGCAGCGAGCGATCACGCTGGCGACAGCCTTCTTCGCTGTGTCGAGGCTGTTAAGCGCGGCGGGAAGCGCGACGAAGTTCGGATGGTTAAAGTCAGACTGCTGGATTCGCGGCGCGAGGCCGACGACTGTGAAGTTGGCGTCCAGCAGAGCTTTCGTTACGTGAATTCCGAGGCCGCCGTTGGCTCCGGTGATGAGAGCGATTTTTCCGGTCATAGGATATCGTTGCTACGAATGCTCAGTTGACGTTCTGAAGATCTAGGCTTGTTCCTCCGCAACTTCCGCCGCCCGCATCCATTCTGGTGAGCAAGAGCATGTTATGGCTTGCCCCTGGGTCAAATTCAACCAGCAAATCAGCACCGTCGTAGTCTCGGTCGTCAGTGCGTCCGCCCGCTAGGTGCAGGACGTATTTCCCCCCCGGAACAGCCTCGAAAGCGAAAGCGCCATCGCTATCCGAATCCGTGTTGTAGACGGCGCCAGTTATTGGATTTTGCAGTTTGAGAGTAGCACCCCTTATCGGCATGTCAGTGCGATGGACAAGGTTCCACAGCGGGGTACCTCCCTTGCCCGGCTTGGAGTCAATCAGCTTGCCAGCAATCCGTCGGGTTGCAGGAGCGAAATCACCCCACTCATAGGCTAGTTTTCGCTTCGCCCTTCTGGACGGCTGATCGGCGACATGGAAACAATGGTAGGCCGCGCTTATTCCAAGAAGCTCCGCGCTCAACCAATAATCCCCTGGAGGAAGGCTAAGCACGTGCACCGTTCCGTCGGCGATGGTCATCCCAGAGAATCGTTTGCTCCGTTCAGCAGTGACTTCAACCGTTACCCCGGCGAGCGGTTTCCCATCCTCCGTGATCGTCACAACAAAGTCGCTACGCATCTCGAATCCGCGGTCGAGACAGCTAGCCGCCGAACAGGCATGTGAAGGAACCGGCATCAGCAGAAATAGAAATAATAAAGTGGTAGTGGCAGGCGGTTGCTTCACAGGGGAGCCTCCCTGACAGGCTAGTATTATGCTCCAAAAGCCTTCCAGTGAGAAGAACAACGGAGGAGCATAGTCAGCCGAATCTCACGCCAGCCTACCCCTCAGCGTCTCCCTACTCAGCTCTTTTTCCCACAGGGACACTACCAGTGTGGCCACGCCGTTGCCGATCATGTTGACCAGCCCGCGGAACATGCTCATGAAGCGGTCGATGCCGAGGATGAGCGCCATGCCTGCGACCGGGATGGTTGGGATCACGGACAAGGTGGCGACGAGCGCGATGAACGAGGCTCCCTGCACCCCGCTTGCTCCTTTTGAGGTGAGAGTGGCGACGGAGAAGATGGTGAGTTGTTGCAGCAGCGTCAGGTGTGTGTTGGTGGCTTGGGCGACGAAGAGCGCGGCGAGGGTCATATACAAGCTGCTGCCATCCGTGTTGAAGGTGTAGCCGGTGGGAACGACCAATCCCACGAGAGAGCGCGAGCAGCCCAGCTTTTCAAGCTTTTCCATCAAAGTAGGGATGGCGGTCTCAGACGAGCTCGTGGCCAGCACCAGCAGGATTTCTTCTTTGATGTGCAGCAGGAATTTAACGATGTTGAATCCCGCGACCCAGCAGATCGCGCCAAGAACGATGAGGACAAAGAGAATTGAAGTAATCCAAAAAGTGGCGATGAGCTTGACCAGGGGGCCGAGGGAAGCGAATCCGTATTTGCCGATGGTGAAAGCCATGGCGCCAAAAGCGCCGATGGGGGCGAAGCGCATCAGGATGTTGACCACGCGGAAGACGACGTGGGTGAGCGATTCGAGCATGGCGACAATCGGTTTTGCGCGGGGGCCCGCCGATGATAATCCAAAGCCAAACAGAATCGAGATGAAGACGACCTGCAGGATGTCCCCTTTGGCGAAGGCGTCCGTCACGGTGGTGGGGATGATGTGCATGAGGAATTCGGTGACGCCCTGGGCTTTGGCCTGGCCGGCATAATCGGCGACGGCCTTGGCGTCGAGTGTGGCTGGGTTCACGTTGAAGCCGCTGCCGGGATGAACTACGTTTCCGACGATCAGTCCGACGACCAGCGCGATGGTGGAAACAATCTCAAAGTAGAGCAACGCCTTGCCGCCGACGCGGCCAACTTTCTTCAAGTCTTGCATGCCCGCGATGCCGGTTACCACCGTGCAGAAGATAAGCACGGTGATGATCATGGTGATCAGGCGGATGAAGGCATCGCCGAGGGGCTTCATGGCGATGGCATTGGCGGGGCTGAAATATCCGAGGGCGATGGCAATCGCCATGGCGATTAGGACCTGCACCCATAGAGAGGCGAAGAACGGCTTGCGGTTCGGCTCGGCGGGTACGCCGTCGGAGGGCGAAGGTACGATTGGGGTCGACATACGAATCTGCTGCTGCAGGTTCTGCTGCTGATACGAAACTGTTCCTGGTACAGAACGGCTGCTGAGTACAGAACGGCTGCTGATCGAGAATGCTGTTGACACGAACCTGTTGCTAGGTTTCTATCGGCGCTTGGCTAGTTTGCCGGAGCCTCCAGAATTTTCACCAGCCAGGGAATAATGACTTCCTTGAAAATTCGGGGATCGGGCCACACGCCGACTTGCCGTCCAAGATGGCCTCCTTTGGGATTAATCCAGGCATCCTTGGGCACTTCGCCATTGCTCAGGAGAAGGTATTCGTCGTCGATGGGGACCTGGGTGTCGAGAACTCCGGCGAGTATCAGCATGGGTGACATGGGCTTGCCGAGAAGGCCCTGATGTACGAGCGACATTTTGGGCAGGTAGTCTTCCATTTCATCGAGGGAGTGAACGCCTTCGAGAATGTTCATCAGCGCGGGTACCTGATCGAATAAGTATTCGCGATTGCCGAGCAGGGAGTTCATCAGAAAATCTTTCTGGAAGAATTTGTCTATTGGCGGAGACTGGGCGCTGCAGCCGCGCAACCGGGCGTGTTCGACGATGGCCATCTTCGTGGCCCAGTAGGCGCCCCAGCTCACGCCGTGCATGGCGATGCGGTTTTTGTCGATCTCGGGGCGGGACTGCGCGTAGTCGATGACGCGGGAGAGCATGCGGTCGGCGGTCTCGCTGACCTTGATGGGATTCTGTCCGGTGCCGGGGCCATCGACGGCGAGGTATCCGATGCCGAAGGGAAGGATCGCGCCAAAGCTTTCGGCAAGATCTTCTTTACGGCTGTCGAGGCCGTTGACCGCGATCACGAGAGGCACGGGAGCTTTCGCATTTTTCGGCAGGCGCAGGTAGCCGATGATTTCCTTTCCTTCAAAAGGAATGCGTACGACTTCCAGCGGCGGATCGAAGAAACGGGCGTGCGCGAGAAATGCTTCGAGAGCTTTTTCGTAGGAGCGCTGCTTGCCGGGCGAGGCGGGAATGGGCCAGCGTCCGAACGAGTATAGGCGCCAGGCACGGATGTAATCGGCGTTGGCTTTGGTGGGATCGGACTTCTCCATGGACTTGGCTTCGTTGAAGTAGCGATCGGCGACGCGCATGAATCCGGCGGCCCACTCGTCTTTGTCGCTGGTATGGATGGTCTGGAAGGCTTCGGTGACGTCGGCGGGATCGAGTCCGATCAGGGGATACTGGCCGACCTGGGCGCGGCGGATGGCTTCGACTCGAATCTCGTCGATGGTGCGCTCGCGACGTTCTTCTTTTTTTGGATTTTGTTGAGCGAAGACGCTGGCGGAGATGAGAGCGAGGGAAAACGTCAGAAGCGCTGCGGAATAAAAGTAATTTCTCATTTTCATAAGCGGGCCTTTTTCTTTTCTCGCTTGATGCGAGGGGGTTACGAAAAAAGGCCGGACGGAACAGCGTCCGGCCTTTTTCAACGCGAAATTAATACGTGCTAGAAAGTGAACTTCAAGCCCAACTGCACGGCGCGGCTGCCGCCGGAGCCGATGACCGGGTTGGCGGCTGCAACGTCCGGCGTGGCGCAACCGCAGCCGAAGGGCTGTGCGGACGGGTCGTTGAGCCCATAGCCGTTTTGCCCTCCGTAGGGATTTGCGAAGTTCGGGTGATTGAGGATATTGAAGAACTCGGCGCGGAACTGGGCGTGGAGACGTTCGCCCAGCTGCCAGTTCTTGGCAATGGAGAAATCGAAGTCCTTGAATCCGGAATCACGGAAGAGGTTACGTCCCATATTTCCGAATTGCCCTAATGGAGGTGGAATCATGATGGATCTTCCCTTGGCGTAGCAGCCAAACGAGGCCAGAGACGTGGATGACGGCCCTGCCGGATTTCCACCGTCCACAGCCAAGGCTTGGGCTGCGCAGGCAGAGTTTGAAGCGCCCGGGAAGAACGGAATCGGCGTGGGGCCCGATTTGAAGTCGGAGGGCGTGCCATAAAAACTCCAGCGGATGGGAGCGCTGGCCGGTGGGCTGACGGGCAGAGGTCCTGTCCCAGCAGCATCCGTTCCCATATCAATCGGTCCCCATGGTTGTCCGCTCTGGAGGGTAACGATGGAGTTTAGCTCCCAGCCTTCCAGCATTTGGCCAAAACCCTTCTTCCCCGGAAGCGCATAAGTAAGTGAAAGGGTGAAACGTTGCCGGATATCGAAATCACTGCTGGCGTACTCGCGGCCCACATTGTAGGAATCCTGGGGGAGGCCGGCTCCGTAACCAAAGTCCCAGTTTGCGCCCACGTCGTCGAGAGAGTGAGAGTAGGTGTAACCGGCGACCATGCTTAGGCCGTGGTAGTTGCGTGAATTGACAGTGACCTGCATTCCGTCATAGTTGGATTTGTAAACGTTCCCCATCTGGAAGATATTGCTGAGGTAGGGGAACTTGGCGTTATAGGGAAGGCAATTCTGATCGGGAGAGTTGAAGTTTGCGTTGGCGCAGTTCGGATTGTAGTCACTGCCGACAGGCGGCTGGTTGATATCGCGAATGCCGGTCAGGTTCGATCCGTGATTGCCGACGTAGGCAACTTCGAGAGAAAGATTCGGCGAGAAGGCGTGTTGCACGCCGACGGTCCAGTTCCAGACGTAGGGTGTGGTGATATTGCGGGCCACGCTCATGATGGGGCAGGGACTGTTAAAGCAATTGATGGTGGTGCTGCCGTAGAGGGGAGTGCCGCTATCCCATTGGGGAAGGATGGGTGGAATTGCGATGTTGCCGGCCGTGATGGTGCCGCCCGCAGTGTCGCCGGCAGCGTCGATGACGGCGCCGGTGGGAACGTTAGAGAGGCCGAAGGCGTTGTTGAAGGCGAGCAACGATTCCCAATTAATCGTCTCGTAGACCAAGCCGAAACCGCCGCGCACGACGGTGGTACCTTTGCCGTTGGCGTCCCAGGCAAAGCCGACGCGCGGAGCGAAGTTCTTATGATCGGGATTGTATGGGCCGTTAACGCCGTTCATTCCGGCCTGAATCAATCCCGTAGGCGAATTGGGATCGAAGTTGCCGAGAAGGTTGTGAGACTCGGAGATGACGGAATTGAATTCGTAGCGCAGGCCGGCGTTGATGGTCAGGTTCCTGGTGACGCGCCAGTCGTCCTGGGCGAATAGGCCGTAGGCCCAGTTGTGGATGTTGCGGGTGGGGTCGCCGACTTGCACGGAAGCTTTGAAGGGATCGCCGGCGAAGAAATCTTCGAGTGCGGTGGAACCGGCACCGGTTCCAATGGCCACACCGCCAAGGAACGTGATGCTGCCTCTGGCATTGCCGAAGGCACCGCCGCTGACGTCATTGCGATGGAGTTCGCCGCCGAATTTGAAGGCGTGTTTTCCGCGAGTGTAAGAAACGTGGTCGATGAACTGGGTGATGGAATCGGGTCCCTGGAATTTTGGCCACTTGAAGGCACCAAGTCCGGGGACGAAAGCTCCGGCAAAACCGATCCGCGGCAGGCCTCCGGTGAAAGGTCCACTCACTCCCGTGTCGAGACCATAGGCTGAGGCCGGGGTATTGAGATCGCCGGGCAACGTGGGTTGGTAGAGGCGGTTGTAGCCGAAGCGCGCTTCATTCACCCAGCTCGCGTTAGGAGTCCAGATCCAGTTTCCGCCACCGACCTGAGCGCGGGTGTGGATATCAGATCGCCACTTGGATTGCAGCTCGGGAAAATCTTCGACCGTTCCCGAGTTGTTGCCGAAGAAGTACATTCCGCTAATGTTGTTGTGTTGATTGATTGTGTAGTCGACTTTGGCAATTACATTGTCGACTCCAACATTGTTGGGAAAGCCTTGCACGACATTGATCGATTGCGTGTTGTTGGTGGGAAAGCCCGTACCGTTGCAAGTCACGGTCCCGCCGGTTACGGTGCAGCCCGAGATGGTTTGGCTGGCGGCGCTAATGGGAACGCCGTTGGCGACCAGATCGGCAATCGCATCGGGAATGCTGCCGCCGCAATCGCCATTCACCAGCGGGGAGATGCAGTTGCCGGCGGCGGGTAATGACATCATCGACGGAGTGGTAACGCTGTAGGAGTTTCCGACGTCGTAGCGCTGGCCCTCGTAGGCGCCGAAGAAGAAAGCTTTGTCCTTAATAATTGCGCCGCCGAAACTGCCGCCAAACTGTTCCAGGGTTCGGGAAGTTTTCGCGGCAGGTACGGCGTTGAAGTAGTTCCGAGCGTCCATTGCGCCGTCGCGGCCGAAGGCGAAGGCGGTGCCATGAAGAGAATTCGTTCCAGACTTTAATCCGACGTTAATGACCGCGCCGGGTTTCCATCCATACTCGGCGGGAGGATTTTCCTGAACGTTGAATTCCTGGATGGCGTCGATGGGGAGGATGGTGGCGGAATCTCCGGCGATGCCGGCGCCGTTGATAATGCCTTGACCGGAAAAGGGCTCGCTGTTGAAAAGGCCTTCGACGAAGTAGGCATTGTCTTCGGCGCGCAAGCCGTCGGTGCTGGTGGTGGAGAATCCGCCACCGGGATACCGCATGACTCCCGGCCGAAGCTGGAGCAGGTTCTCGTAATTCCGACCGTTCAGGGGAAGATCATTGATTTCCTTGTTGCTCAGCGTGCCACCCAAGGTGGCGGAGGTAGTGTTGAGCAGAGGCACTTCTTCCTGGACGACGACGACTTCGGAGACTTGTCCGGGCTGGAGCGCGAAATCGGCGCGAACGTCGGTGGCTACCTGGATCACGACGTTGGGCCGCTCGACTGATTTGAAGCCCTTGGCCGCTACGTGAATCTTGTAGGTGCTGGGGGTGAGGTCGTCGGCGACGTAGTCACCGGCTTGATCGGTGGTGAGGCTACGCGAAGTGCCGCGTTCCATATCGGTTACGATAACGGAGGCGCCAGTGACGGCGGCGCCGCTGGGGTCGGAGACCGTGCCCAGCACGCGACCGGCGGTAGACTGTGCGATTCCGGGCAGGCACGTGGCGCAGAAGAAGATAGAAAAAAACATCGCTGCAGTGGCGACGTGACCCGCGAACATGGCGGTGCATCGGAATTTCATTAGAGCCTCCGTTAATGCTGGTCCGACAGCCATACCATTGCAGAAGGAACGAAGTCAAGGAAATTCGCCCCCTGAAACGCCCTCTGGTCACTTGGGAGAGCCTAACTGATTAAGACATCGAGGGTGCGGATTTCCCCCGAAATGATCTGAAAAGCTTGTGGCAGCAAAATTCGCTTGCTTCGCGGAAGGGACAGCGGTATTCTTTGTGGTCATACCACCATACCCTAAGACCGAACATGCTTTCTGCCACCTCCAACGACGCACAAACTGCCCCGCTGCCGCTGGACCTGCGGTATAGTAGCCAGACCATCGCCAGTTCCCCCAAACTGGTCCGTGCGGGAGAAAATCCAGTGTATAAAGTCGTGCGAACCTCGCGTCTGTACGAGCAGATTGTCCAGCAGATCGAAGAGTCAGTCCTCAAAGGAACGTTGAAGCCCGGCGACCAGCTGCCAGCGGAGCGCGAGTTGGCACAGCGTCTTGGCGTGAGCCGCACGGCGGTGCGTGAGGCGGTGAAGACGCTGCGGGAAAAAGGTTTGGTTGAAGCCTACTCGGGGCGCGGAACTTTCATTACCGATGGGACCACGCAGGCGGCGCGGCAGTCCTTCGATCTGATGGTGAAGGTCGGGCAGCAGGAAGGCTCGCCGCATTTAGCGGAGCTGCGCTTGATCCTGGAGCCGGGCATCGCGGCGTTGGCGGCGGCGCGGGTGCAAGAATCGGAAATTGTTGCGATGCGCGAAGCAGTCGCAGTAATGGATCGTGCGCAGAGAGATCCAGAGGCTTACATCGAAGCCGACCTGGACTTTCATTTAGCGCTGGCGGAGGCGGTGGCGAATCCGCTGATACTGTCATTGATCGATTCCATCGTTGGACTGCTGCGGGAGCAGCGCATCCGAATTTTTAACGTAGAAGGCGGACCGCAGCGCGGGCAGATTCATCACAAGCGAATTCTTGAGGCCGTGGAGCGGCACGATCCGGAAATGGCACGCAGCGCAATGCGGTCGCATCTGGAGCAGGTGCGGGAAGATTCGAAGGCGCCTGCCGGGCTTCCGGCGACGTCGCGCGGAAAGCATCCGCCGGCAAGTTCGAAAGGCACGTCGTAGTTCTGGCTGGAGTTGACCTGCAGTTTTGGAAGGTTGGACGGAGGTCAGGGGGCGAATGGCAAAACTTGGATTTATTGGTTTGGGAGTGATGGGCAGCCAGATGGTGAATCGGCTGCTCAGCAAGGGTCACACGGTAGTCGGCTACAACCGCACGCGCACCAAAGCGCAGTGGTTGGTCGAAAAAGGAATGAAGTGGGCGGACTCGCCGCGCGCGGTCACGAGCGCATCTGATTTTACTTTTGCCATGGTGACGAATGCCGCTGCCATCGCTGCCATCAGCGAAGGTCCAGACGGATTGCTGGCGGGCTTGAGCGCCGGCAAAATTTTCATCGACATGAGCACGGTGAGTCCTACAGTGAGCCGCGCGCTGGCGGCGAAGGTGCGGGAAAAGGGCGCGGACATGGTCGACTCGCCGGTCTCCGGCAGCGTGATCACGTTGCAGGAAGGAAAGCTCTCGGTGATGGTGGGTGGACGCGGCGAGACTTTCGAGAAAATAAGACCGCTGCTGCTTGATATCGGTCCCAAGGTGACTCACGTTGGGGACAACGGTCTGGCGCTTTCGATGAAGATCGCGGTGAACTTAAGTCTGGCGGTACAGATGCTGGCATTTTCCGAAGGCGTGTTGCTGGCGGAGAAAAGCGGCATTGCGCGCGAGACTGCGGTGGACGTGCTGGTGCACAGCGCGATCGCCTCCCCGATGATTCAATACCGCGGGCCGTTCGTGTTGCAGCAACCGGAAGAGGCCTGGTTCGACGTCAATATGATGCAGAAAGATATGGTGCTGGCGATGGATCTGGGGCGTCAGCTGGACGTGCCGTTGCCATCGACTGCGGTGAGCAATGAAATTCTGACGGCGGCGCGGGGGATGGGTTGGACGAAATATGATTTCGCGTGCATGTTCGATGTGCTGGCTGCGATGTCGGGCGTATCGACGCCGGTGACCAAGGGGGGTAAGAAGATATGACGACCGTTACCTCCAAGCGTGAAGCCGGGCGGGAAACTGTGACTGAAAAAGAGAAATGGCTGCGCGCTTACCGCCAGATGGTGAGCATCCGCATGTTTGAAGAGCAGGTGAATGAAGTGTATACGCGGGCTCTGATGCCGGGGCTGGCGCATTTGTATAGCGGAGAAGAAGCTATCGCGGTAGGAATCTGCGAAGCGCTGCGCATCGACGACTACATCACCAGCACGCACCGGGGGCATGGACATTGCCTGGCGAAGGGCGCGACGCCGGACCGCATGTTCGCCGAACTGCTGGGCAAAGAAGCGGGCTATTGTCGCGGTAAAGGTGGATCGATGCATATCGCGGACCCTGCGACCGGCAATCTGGGCGCGAACGCGATTGTCGGAGGTAGCGTGGGGATCGCCACCGGCGCGGCTTTCACGGCGAAAACTTTGGGCACGGATCGAGTGGCTGTCTGCTTTTTCGGAGAAGGCGCCCTCGGGCAGGGATCGCTCTACGAGGTGATGAACCTGGCGCAGTTGTGGAAGCTGCCGGTGATCTACGTTTGCGAAAACAATCAGTACAACGAGTACACGCACTTTGCCGAGACCACGGCTGGCACCATTCTAGGCCGCGCCACCGCGTTCGGGATTGAGGCTGCGACTGTAGATGGGCAGGATGTGCGGGCGGTTCATGAGATCGCGACGCGGCTGGTAAAGCGGGCGCGGTCCGGGGAGGGTCCGGCGTTTCTGCAATGCGATACATATCGTTATAGCGGGCACCATGTCGGCGACATCAATCGCGAGTATTACCGCTCCAAGGCGGAGGAGCATCTTTGGAAGACAGATCGGGATCCGATTAAAGTTTTGGCGAAGTGGCTGATCGATCAAGGGTACGCGGACGGTGCGTCCCTGGATGGGATTACGGTTGAAGTGCGCAGCATCATGGAAGCGGCGGTGAAGTTTGCAATTGCCGCGCCCTATCCGAATGTTGATGAAGTGGAGAAGCACGTCTATGCCTGAACGGGAACTGACATTTGCGCAGGCGGTGCGTGAAGCCCTGGCAGAGGAGATGCGCCGTGATACGCGGGTGTGCATCATTGGCGAAGATGTTGCGGAGGCGGGAACTCCATTCAAAGTTCTGTCTGGATTGGTCGAGGAGTTTGGGGCCAAGCGGGTGGTGGACACTCCGATTTCGGAAGCCGGCTTCACCGGCGTTGCTGTGGGCGCGGCCATGACGGGATTGCGCCCGGTTGTAGATATTATGTTTGGCGACTTCATCACGCTGACGATGGACCAGATGGTGAACCAGGCGGCGAAGGCTCATTACATGTCGGGCGGGCACTGGAGAGTTCCCATGGTGATGCGCACGACGCTGGGCGCGACGCGGCGTTCAGCGGCGCAACACTCGCAGTCGCTGCATGCGTGGTTCAGTCATGTGCCGGGATTGAAAGTGGTTTTGCCCTCCACTCCCTACGACGCGAAAGGCTTGTTGAAGGCGGCGATCAGGGATGAGAATCCTGTGGTCTTTTTTGAAGACAAGATGATGTACAAGCTGAAGGGCCCGGTTCCAGAGGACGATTACACGATCCCGCTGGGAGTTGCGGATGTGAAGCGAGTGGGGGACGACATCACACTGGTGGCTACGAGCAGCATGGTGCAGGTGGCGCTGGGGGCGGCGATTCTGCTGGAAAAAGAAGGCATCAGCGCCGAGGTGGTGGATCCGCGGACTACATGGCCGCTGGATGAAAAAACTTTGATCGACTCGGCAAAAAAAACTTCGCGAGTGATTGTGCTCGATGAAGGCTACGGGCGGTACGGAGTGACTGCGGAGCTTGCGGCGGTAATCGCCGAAGGCGCATTCTACGATCTGGACGCACCGGTGAAAAGAATGGGAGCGATGCATGTTCCCATCCCGTTCTCTCCGCCGCTGGAAGACGCGACGGTGCCGACGGAACAAACCGTGTTCGATGCGGCGAGCCGGCTGTGCGGGAAGCGTTAATAAATTCGTAGAGACAGGGGCTTGCTAGCGTCCCGGCGCACAGCGTTGCGGATGATGGTGAGAGAGATGCTGCAAGCAACGCCTCTACAGGAGATTTGTTATGGCACTCAAGACACATGGAACGATGGCGGTCGACTGGGAGCAGCGAATCGACTTCGATCGGTTGCGGCGCGAGCGATTGGCGAAGGCGAAGGCCCTGCTGGCGAAGTCGGAGATGGGCGCGCTGCTCTGCTTCGATATGAACAATGTGCGCTACCTTACCTCCACGCACATCGGCACCTGGGCGCAGGACAAAGCCAACCGCTTCACGTTGCTTCCGCAAAATGACGAGCCCATCCTGTGGGACTTCGGCTCCGCCGCCAAGCATCATCAGCAGAATTGTCCGTGGCTCGATGGCCGCTCGCACTCTGGAATCTCTGTACTTCGCGGCGCCATGACGCCCGAGATGGGCCGCGCGGAAAACGTCGCAAAGAAAATCCGCATCGAGCTAGAGAAACGAGGCCTGCATAAAGAACCCGTGGGCATCGACATTGTCGAACTGCCAGTGCTGTTTGCGCTGCAGCGCGAGGGCATCACGGTGGTCGATGGTCAGGCGCTTATGTCGGAAGCGCGGGTGATCAAAACACAGGATGAGATCTCGCTGCTCAACACCTCCGCGATGATGGTCGATGCGGCGTACGACGAACTCTATCGCGCCATGAAGCCCGGCCTGCGCGAGAATGAAGCGGTCGGCCTGGTGAGCAAAGTTCTTTACGATCTGGGCTCTGAGTATGTAGAAGCGGTGAATGCAATATCGGGCGAACGCTGCAATCCGCATCCGCACGTGTTTTCCGATCGGGTGCTGCGGCCGGGCGATCCGGTTTACTACGACATTCTGCATTCCTACATGGGATACCGTACCTGCTATTACCGCTGCTTCACGGTGGGCTACGCGTCGCATGCGATGGTGGATGCCTACAAGCGTTGCCGTGATTATCTCGACGCGGCTATTGAGCTGGTGCGGCCGGGACGCACGACGGCGGAGATTGCGGCGGTGTGGCCGAAGGCTCAGGATTTTGGTTTCAAGAACGAAGAAGACGCGTTCGCTTTGCAGTACGGCCACGGCATTGGACTCGCGATTTGGGAGAAGCCGGTGATCAGCCGGCTGGTTTCATTCGAGCATCCGGTGACGATCGAGCCGGGCATGGTGTTCGCGCTGGAAACTTTCTGGCCCTCGACCGATGGCTGGAGCGCGGCGCGTATTGAAGAGGAGATTGTGGTTACGCCGACGGGGCACGAAGTGATCACGCGCTTCCCGGCGGACCAACTCCTGGTGGCGGGTGCACACTATCACACGGTCAACGGACCGCTGCCCACGACTCGTGAAAGCGAAGCTCCGCCCAGCGAGCGCGTCATCGACATGATTGAAGCCAGCGCCAAGACTGAGCAGGTAGGAGTTTCGGACTGAAGGCCATAGTGCAAAAGTTGGTTTGAGCCCTTCCCCGAATAAACATTATGGCCTTCAGCGTGGTTATGCCCGCTCTCGAGATGGCGCAGGAAACCGGCAAGCTTATTGCCTGGCGGAAGAAGGACGGCGATCGCGTTACAAAGGGCGAGCCGCTGCTCGAAATCGAAACGGATAAAGCGGTGATGGAAGTGGAAGCGACCGCTGACGGAATTCTTGCCGGAATCACTGGCGTGGTGGGAACAGATATTCCGGTAGGACAGACAATTGCATGGATCGTGGCTCCCGGCGAAAAGCCGCCCAAGGAAAATGAGTCTGCAACCGCCGCGCCGAGTGCGCGTGCGGGCTCGCACGGGATTGAATCTCACGTGGCTGCGGCGGTGGCGGCTACGGTTCCCGAATCTTTGGCCGTTCCAGGCGCGAGAATTTCTCCGAAGGCGCGCCGTCTTGCGAAAGAATTAGGCGTGGACATCGCCAGCCTGCGCGGTTCGGGAGCGGGCGGCGAGATTCTTGCGTCGGACGTGCAGGCCGCTGGGGCATTTAAGAATTCCGGCGGAGCAAGCCCAAAAAGATCAGAGAATCTCGAAGTTCCTACTACCCTCGGCCGTCTGATGGCCGAGCGCACGACGCAGAGCTGGACGACGGTTCCTCACTTCTTCGTTACGCGGGAGATCGATGCCAGCGGGCTCAATGAATATCGGGAAAAGCTGGTCGCCGAGATCGAAAGCTCGCATAGTATCCGCATCACGCATACGGATTTGTTGGTGGCTTTGACCTCGCGAGTGCTTCTGAAGCATCCGCGACTGAATTCGAGTTGGACGGCGGATGGCATTCGGCTTCACGATCACGTGAACATGGGCGTGGCGATTGCGGTGAACGACGGTGTAGTCGCGGCGGTGATTCCGAATGCGCACGCGGCAACTCTCGCGGAAATTGCAACGCAACGCCGCGAGGTGGCGGAGCGCGCGCGAGCAGGGAAGCTGCGTCCTGCCGACATTGCCGACGCCACTTTCACGATCAGCAACCTCGGGATGTATCACGTAGACGAATTCAGCGCCATCATCACGCCGCCGCAAGCGGCGATCCTGGCCGTGGGAAGCATTGCGGACCGCGTGGTCGCCGTCGAAGGAAAGGCTGTGGTGCGGCCCATGATGACGCTGACTCTATCCTGCGATCATCGCGCCGCCGATGGGGCGCGTGCGGCAATGTTCATGAATGATCTTGCCGAAGCGATTCGCGAGCCGAAAAAGCTGATGGGATAAGAGAAGCTTTGGGCAATCCATCCTGGGGAATCAAGAAACTCTCGATCCCCCCGGTTTGCGTTTTACAATTCCCTATCATGCGTCCCTATCATGCGAAAAATCGTCCTTGGCCTAGGTATGAGCCTCGACGGTTACATCGCACGCTCCAACCGTGATCAAATACGACACGAGAAGCATTGAGAGCGAAGAGACAGAGGCGCTATCCTGAGAGCTAGGCTGCGATCGGAACGCAGCTCCAAATTCCCAGGACCTGTCTTGTGAAAGCCGCCGTCCTCAGAACCGCGCAACACCCGCTTCAGATTGAAGAGACTCCCACGCCTAAGCCAGCCGCTGGCGAAGTCCTCCTTCGGGTCCGCGCCTGCGGCGTCTGCCGCACTGATCTCCACATCGTGGACGGGGAATTGCCGCAGCGAAAACAGCCACTCATCCCTGGTCACCAGATCGTTGGGGACGTTGTCGACGGCGCTACATCTGAGTTGCCACTCGGCGTGCGTGTGGGCGTTTCGTGGATTGGCGGCATCGACGGAACCTGTCCCTATTGCCGTCGCGGCCTCGAGAATCTTTGCGATGCGCCGGTCTTTACTGGATACACGGTCGACGGCGGTTATGCGGAGTATGCAGTGGCGCGCAGCGATTTTGTTTATGCGCTCCCGCCGGACCTGGATGACCTGCACGCAGCGCCGCTGCTTTGCGCCGGCATCATCGGCTTCCGCAGTCTCCGCGTGGCGGGGGTCGAAGCGGGCGACCGGGTTGGGCTGTTCGGCTTCGGCGCGTCCGCACATCTCGCAATCGCGGTTCTACGTTCATGGAATTGCAAAGTTTATGTCTCGACGCGCGGCACTTCGCACCGCCAGTTGGCAGCTTCGTTAGGGGCCGAGTGGGTGGGGGGTGAAACGGATAAGCCGCCCGTCGAACTCGACCGGGCGGTGACCTTTGCGCCCAGCGGCGACGTGGTCATCTCCGCGCTCTCCAGTTTGCGGAAGGGAGGGACCGTTGCGATCAACGCGATTCATCTGGACCGCATCCCTGAGTTCGATTACGACCGCCTGCTCTGGGGCGAGCGCCAGATCCGCAGCGTCGCCAACATGACTCGATCCGACGCGCGCGATTTTCTACAAATCGCCGCCGCCATCCACCTCCAACCCAGGGTGACAGTTTTTTCCTTAGACCGGGTCAACGATGCGTTGGCCGCCGTGAAGAATGATGCCGTCGACGGAGCGGCGGTCATTATTCCTTAACTCGGTTCCTTGACTCGGTTCCTTAACTCGGTTCCTTAAGTCGTGAAGTAAACTCTTGGGATGAACGATTCGAGTGGCGTTGTGCGCTGGGTCTCTGCGGGGTCCGCACTGTTCCCCGTATGCTTTCTTATGTTCACCCTGCTTTGGATATTTTGCGGCACGGGTGTTGCTCAGAAAGTAGCTATCACTTTTGATGATCTTCCGCTGAACGGTTCGCTGCCGCCGGGAGTGACGCGGGTCGAGACTACTGAAAATGTCCTGAAGATTCTGAAGAAGCGGAACGTGCCTCCGGTGTATGGATTCATCAATGCGAAAAAGTTGGAAGGGAACCTCGATGGCGCGGAGGCGCTGAGGCTGTGGGCGGCGGCGGAGCCGGTAGGAAATCACACTTACTCGCATATGGATCTGGAGCAGAATCTGCCAGAGGCCTTCGAGCGGGAGATTGAAGAGAACGAACCGGCGCTGGAGTTGCTGCAGGCAAAGGATAACTGGCATTGGTTCCGATATCCATATTTGCACGAGGGCGACACGGTGGAGAAGCGGCGCGCAGTGCGGGTTTATCTAAAGGCACACGGATACCGGGTGGCGCAGGTGACGCTCGACTGGGAGGACTACTTGTGGAACACGGCGTATGCGCGATGCGTGGCGAAGGATGATAAGAAGTCGATTGAGTGGCTGAAGGCGAGCTACTTGAGTACGGCGTCGGAATTTCTCGATCTTGGGCGGGAGCAGGCGAAGCTGATTTACGGGCGGGAGATCAGTTACGTTTTGCTTATGCACCTGGGAGCTTATAGCAGCACGATTTTGCCGGATGCGCTGGAGTTGCTGAAGAAGAAGGGATTCACGCTGGTGACGCTGGAGGAAGCCCAGAGCGATGCAGCGTATGAGAGCGATCCGGATGTTGGGCTGCATGACGCGGGCACGCTGCTGGACCAGATGATGCAGGTAAAGGGGATTAAATATCCGGATCACGCAGAGAAGCCGTATAAGGAAATGGAGACGGTCTGCCAGTGAGGGTGAAGATCAAGATCAAGAGCCTAAACACTGGGGACACAGGGGAAACACATAGCTGGTCTGGTCGCTGCGAGTGGTGATCCCGACACGGCTGCGCGGATGGGGCGTGATTCCTTCCCGTATAATTCAGGGACCGTTATGCCTGTTTTCCTTGATCAGATTATCGCGTTGACTCGCAGCAAAGTGGTGGAGGCGAAGCGGGTGGCCAATCTGCCCGAGTTGGAGCAGCGGGCGGAACGGCATAAGCCGCGCGGCTTTCGGCGTGCGTTGGAAGAGAAGAGCCGAGGTGGCGTGGCGGTGATTGCGGAGTTGAAGAAGGCGTCTCCGTCGAAGGGATTAATTCGGGCGGAGTTTTGCGTGGAGGAGTTGGCGCGTGAGTTGGAGGGAGCGGGAGCGGCGGCGCTATCAGTGCTGACGGATGAAGAGTTTTTTCAGGGGTCGCTGGAAAATTTGAAGATGGCGTCGGCGGCGGTGAAGGTTCCGTGTCTGCGAAAAGATTTTATTGTGGATGAATTTCAGTTGCTGGAGGCGCGGGCGAATTCGGCGGATGCGGTGTTGCTGATTGTCGCGGCGTTGACGCAGGCGGAATTGACTGCGCTGGCTCTAGGTTCGCGTTCGCGCGGGTTAGACGTTTTGTGTGAAGTGCATGATGAGGCGGAATTGCAGCGAGCGCTGAATGCCGGATGCGATTTGATTGGAGTGAACACGCGCGATCTGCGGACGTTTAAAGTGGATCCCGAGACGGCGTTCCGGCTGGCGGAAAAGCTTCCGAAGAATGTGGTGCGGGTGGCGGAGAGTGGGATTCGCTCCGGAGACGATATTGCGCGGCTGCGGGCGGCGGGATATCAGGCGTTTCTGATTGGGGAGACGCTGATGCGGGCGGAGCGTCCGGGAGAGGCCTTGCGGGAGTTGGTGGCGAGTGTCGAGTCGCGCGCGGCGAAGTGAGCGGCGAGCGGGGTCTTCTGGGATGATTTTACTTTCAGCGGACAACTGTGACTATGACTTGGGTGAAAATTTGTGGGATGACGAATCTCGAGGATGCGCTGACTGCGGTTGAGGCCGGGGCAGATGCTGTGGGGTTTGTGTTTTACGAAAAGAGTCCGCGGAATATTAGTGTGGAAGCGGCGCGGGAGATTGTGGAGAAGTTGCCGGAGAGAGTGGAGAAGGTGGGAGTGTTTGTGGATGGCGACTCCGAACAGATCCGTGAGACCGTACGGGCGGCGGGCTTGAGCGCCGTTCAGTTGTATGGTTGCAAGTCGATGAACTGCATATGGGGAACCCTGCGACCACCAACGGAATGGTTGGGTGCTTCGAAACTGATTCCGGCGGTATACGGGGACGCTTTGACAGACGGCGGGTTCTTGATTGGCCAGCAAGACCGGGACCAGATTTTCGCATTACTACTGGATTCGCGATCTGGTGGAACTGCGGGCGGTACCGGGACGACATTTGACTGGGCGGCGGTGCGCGACATAGCACAGGTGATCAGCTTGACCGTGCCGGTGATCGTGGCTGGTGGCTTGACTCCCGCAAATGTGCCTGAAGCAATGCGGCTGTTCCAACCGTTTGGAGTCGATGTGGTTTCGGGGGTCGAAGCGAGGCCGGGCAAGAAAGATCCGCAGAAGGTGCGGGCGTTTGTGAATGCGGTGCGGGAAGCGGAGAGGAGTTTGTGAGCGTGGCGACGGCGAAAGTCCAACTGGGGGTAAGAAAGAGCAGGTCCCTCGACTCCGCATCATCTTTGCTTCGCGAAGATGATGCTCCGCTCGGGATGACAAAAAAGAGGAATGGCGCGAGCGTTCCTGGGCGGTTTGGGGCTTACGGCGGTCGGTATGTGCCGGAGACTTTGATGGCGGCGCTGGACGAGTTGGAGCGGGAGTATGAGAAGGCGAAGCGCGATCCGAAATTTCAGAAGCGGTTGGAGGAGTTGCTGCGGACTTATGCAGGGCGTCCTACGGCGCTGTCGTTTGCCCGCCGGCTTACAGAGAAGTTGGGTGGGGCGAAGATTTATTTGAAGCGGGAAGATTTGCTGCACACCGGCGCGCACAAGATTAACAACTGCCTCGGGCAGGCGCTGCTGGTGGACAGGATGGGCAAGCGGCGCGTGATTGCGGAGACTGGAGCTGGGCAGCATGGAGTGGCCACGGCGACAGTGTGTGCGCTGCTGGGATTCGAATGTGTCGTCTACATGGGTACCGAAGACATGCGGCGGCAGGAGTTGAATGTGTTCCGCATGCGGCTGCTGGGAGCGGAAGTCCGCGGGGTGGACGCGGGGTCGCGGACGTTGAAAGATGCGATCAACGAGGCGATGCGCGACTGGGTGACGAATGTCCGGACTACGCATTATTTGTTGGGGAGCGTGCTGGGGGCGCATCCGTATCCGACGATGGTGAGGGACTTTCATCGGGTAATTGGACGCGAGGCGCGGGCGCAGATTTTGAAGGCAGAGGGGAAACTTCCTTCGGCGGTGATTGCTTGCGTGGGCGGAGGATCGAATGCGATCGGGATTTTTTATGAATTTATAAAGGACAAAAAAGTTCGTTTGATCGGCGTGGAGGCGGGGGGACGCGGGGAAGGGCTCGGGGAACATGCGGCGCGGTTTCGGGGAGGGTCTCCGGGAGTGTTGCAGGGGACTTACTCTTACGTGTTGCAGGATTCGGCGGGGCAGATTGCGAATACGCATTCGGTTTCGGCCGGGCTGGACTATCCGTCAATTGGGCCGGAACACGCGGCGTTGAGGGATGCGGGACGGGCGGAATACGTTCCAGCGTCGGATGCGGAGGCGCTGGAGGCGACGACTTTGCTGGCGCGGACGGAGGGGATTATTCCGGCTTTGGAGTCGGCTCACGCTATCGCGGAGGTGCTGAAGCGCGCGCCTCGGATGAAGAAATCCGACGTGGTGATTGTGAATGTTTCCGGGCGCGGGGATAAAGATATTGGGATTATGCGGGAGTCGCTGAAGTTGGATTGAATTTAAAAACCTTTACCACAGAGGACACAGGGTTTCACGGGGTAGACCTAACCCTCATCGATTTCAGATCATGCCTTTGTCTTTTTATAAGAAGCCGGCGCTGGTGGTGTATGTGACTTGCGGGGATCCGGATCTCGCTACTACGCGGGCGGTCGTGCTGAGCGCGATTGCGGCGGGAGCGGATGTAATTGAGCTGGGCGTGCCGTTCAGTGATCCGGTGGCGGATGGTCCGGTGATTCAGCGGGCGAGTGAGCGGGCGCTGAAACTAGGAACCACTCTCGCTCAGGTGTTGACGCTGGCGGCGGATGTTCGGCAGCACGCGCAGTCGACGGGGTTGGTGGTGTTTTCCTATTTGAATCCGATCCTGCGATTGGGCATGGAGAAGTTTTGCATGGTGGCACGGCATGCGGGAGTTGACGGCGTTCTGGTGACGGATTTGCCGGTGGAGGAGGCGGGTGAATATCTGCAGGCGATGAAGAAGAATGATCTGGCGCCGGTGTTTCTGGCGGCCCCGACGAGTCCGGATGAGCGGTTGAAGCGGATCGCGGAGGCGTCGCGCGGATTTGTGTATGCGGTGTCGCGCACGGGAGTAACGGGAGCGCGGCAGAAGTTGGCGGACGACGCGCAGAAACTGGTTCGGCGATTGCGACGGGTTACGAAGCTGCCGGTTGCCGTAGGGTTTGGAATATCCAATGCCGAACAGTTTGCCGAAGTTGGAAAGTTTGCCGATGCAGTGGTGGTGGGCAGCGCCATCGTGGAGACGATTGAGCGGAATCGGGGACGGGAAGCGGAGGCGGTGGGGGAATTTGTGAGTGGTCTGGTCAGAAGTGCGGTTTAAGTAATCAAAGTCCCCACCCGGGATCTCATGGACATCGCAGATTGGCGAAAGAAAATTGACGAACTCGATCGGCAGCTGGTGGATCTGCTGAGCGAGCGAGCGCGGGCTGCGGTGGAAATCGGCCGCCTGAAGCGAGATACTTCTTTGCCCATTTACGAGCCGGAGCGGGAGCGGGTTGTATTTGACAATGTGCAGGCAATGAATCGGGGTCCGCTGCCGGGGCGGGATCTGGTGCGGATTTTTGAGCGCATCATCGATGTGATGAGAAATATTCAGAAGGAAGGAATTGGCACGAAGGCGGAGGCGGCAAAGGCGGAGTCGGAGTTGGATTCGGAAGTAAATGATTGACCGGGAGCGTGGGCAGAGGACACGAAAGCAGGGCTCCTCGCTTCGCTCGCAATGACGAACATTTGTGGAGCTAGAAGGTAGAAGCGGGAAGCAGAGATCTTCTTATGATTGTGGCGATGCAGGAAATAGCGGACGAGAAGCAGATTCAGCAGGTGATTGAACATCTAGTGAAAATTGGGTTTGAGGTGCACCGATCGACGGGGGCGCGGCAAACCGTGCTGGGTGCGGTGGGAGCGGGGATTGATTTCGATATCCGGAATCTGGAGCTGTTGCCAGGGGTTCAGGAAGTCCATCGCATCAGTTCGCCGTATAAGCTCGCGGGGAAGAGTTTTCGTCCAGAAGGGACGGTTGTGAAACTCGCGAACGGGATTCAGGTTGGGGGAAACGAAGTGGTCGTGATGGCGGGGCCTTGCACGGTGGAAACGAGGGAGCAGCTTTTTTCGACGGCGGAAGAGGTGTCAAAGGCCGGGGCGCGAGTGCTGCGTGGCGGAGCATTCAAGCCGCGAAGTTCTCCTTATTCATTTCAAGGACATGGGGAAGACGCGCTGAAGTTGCTGCGCGAGGCGGGGGAGAAGTTCAAACTTCTGGTGATCAGTGAAGTGATGGAGATTTCGCAGATTCCGATGATGCTGCCCTATGTGGATATTCTGCAGGTGGGAGCGCGCAACATGCAGAATTTCAATCTTCTGCGCGAGCTGGGGAAGGTTCGCAAGCCGGTGCTGCTGAAGCGAGGGATTGCCGCGACTTTGGAAGAGCTGCTGCTTTCGGCGGAATATATTATGGCGGGCGGCAATTACGATGTGATTTTATGCGAGCGCGGCATTCGCACCTTTGAAACTTACACGCGGAACACGATGGACATTTCGGCGATTCCGATCATTCATAAACTGTCGCATCTCCCGATGACGGGAGATCCGTCGCATGGCACGGGCCGCCGCGACAAAGTGGCGCCGATGGCGCGGGCGTCGGTGGCTGCGGGAGCGGATGCGTTGCTGATCGAAGTGCATTGCGATCCGAACAATGCGTGGTCGGATGGAGCGCAGTCGCTGTTCCCCGAGCAATTTGCGAAGCTGATGGATGAGTTGCGGATGATTGCGCCGGCGGTGGGACGGAAGATCGCTTAACCTCTTTTCACCATAGAGTCACAGAGACACAGAGAGAAGCAAAAGGTGATAACTGGAGCCGATGTGCGTCGCGCGATCTTGCATATCCTCAAGGGACGTCACGACATTCATTCATGCGGTTGTCTCTGTGACTCTGTGACTCTGTGGTGAGCTGTTCTTATGCCGATTCGGCAAATCACGATTATCGGGACGGGGCTGATCGGCGGATCGCTTGCGCTGGCGCTACGGAAACGGCGCTTCGCGGGACGGATTGTGGGGTGCGATCGAGAGTCAGCACTGAAGCGGGCCAAGATGTGCGGCGTGATTGACAACGGATTCTGCGAGCCCGCCGACGCGGTGCGTGGCAGTCAGTTGGTGGTTCTGGCGACGCCGGTTCTGGCGATTGTGGATTTGATTGGGCGACTGGGTCCCGCGCTGCCTTCGAGCACGCTGCTGACGGATGTGGGCAGCACGAAGGCGGCCGTGGCCCAGCAGGCGCTGAATGTTTTCGGAAAAAACGCGGGCAAGCGCTTTCTGGCGGGACATCCCATGGCGGGAAAGGAAAACAGCGGTGTGGAGTATGCCGATGCCGACTTGTTCCAGAATGCGGTTTGGTTCTTGACGCCGTTGCCCGGGCAGAAACTCCATGAGGGATTGTTCGCGGAGTTTGTGGGGTGGATCGATCAGATTGGAGCGCGGGTCGCGATGCTTCCGCCGGAGGATCACGACCGGCTGTGTGCCTGGATCAGCCATGTTCCGCAAATGATTTCAACCGCGCTGGCGGCGGTGCTGGTGGAGGAATTCGGAGAAGAGGCGCCGTTGCTTCCGGCGGGTGGGCGGGCCTTGCGCGAGATGACTCGGATCTCTGCGAGTCCATATTCGATGTGGCGCGACATTGCCATCAGCAACAAAAAGAATCTGGAGGATGCGTTGTTCAAGGTAGAGCAGCGGCTGGCGCACATCCGGGAGAATCTCGCCACACGGCAATTGGCGGAGGAGTTTGAGCAGGCGCATGGGCTGAAGAAGAGTCCGGGGAAGAAGGAGTAAATCACCAGGGAGCCAAGGAACCGCCGACGGAATTTCTTCGGGCTGGTGGCAGTGTCTAGTTGCAGAGGTCCTTCGCTCTGCTGAGGACGGCAAGGTATTTTTGGAACGCTACTGTGTCTCCCTAGGGTGGATTTTCATTTAGAATGCGGACGCTATGAATAAAGTTGTAGCCAACGCGGACGAGGCGATTCGCGATGTGGGCGACGGCTCGGTCATAATGCTGGGCGGATTTGGGTTGTGCGGAATTCCAGAGAATCTGATTCGCGCGCTGGTGCGGAAGGGATCGAAGGATCTTACGACCATCAGCAATAACGCGGGCGTGGACGGTTTGGGAGTTGGACTGCTGCTTTCCGCCGGGCAGATCCGTCGGCACATTGGCACTTACGTGGGTGAAAACAAAATGCTGGAATCGATGGTGCTGTCGGGAAAAATTCACCTCGATCTGGTGCCGCAGGGAACATTTTCCGAGCGCATGCGCGCGGCGGGCGCGGGCATCCCGGCGTTCTTTACGCCTACGGGTGTAGGCACGATGGTTGCGGAAGGAAAAGAAACGCGCGAATTTGATGGGCGGACTTATGTGATGGAACGCGCGCTGCATGCGGACTTCGCGTTTGTTAAGGCGTGGAAGGGCGATCGTATGGGCAATCTGGTTTACCGGAAGACGGCGCGGAATTTCAATCCGATGATGGCCACTGCGGCGAAGGTGACGATTGCGGAAGTTGAGCACCTCGTGGAAGCCGGCGAACTGGATGGAGATCTGATTCATACGCCTTCGGTGTACGTGAAGCGGATTTTTCAGGGAGAGTTGTACGAGAAGAGGATCGAGAAGCGCACGGTGAGGAAGGCGAGGAGCTAGTGCCCGGTACCGAGCACCGAGCACCGAAATAAGAGCAGTGGTGCGGCTTAGCTGCATCGGTCCTTCGCTTCGCTCAGGATGACAGATCATGAATAAGCCTGGAAAAGACGTGGAGAAGCGTGAGCGGATTGTGAATCGAATTGCGCGTGAGTTGCGTGATGGATTCTACGTGAATCTGGGCATTGGCATGCCTACGCTGATTGCGAATCATGTGCCGCCGGGGATTGAAGTTGTTCTGCAGTCGGAGAATGGGATGCTGGGAATTGGGCCATATCCGGAGGAAGGTCAGGAAGATTCCGATCTGATCAATGCGGGCAAAGAAACCGTCAGCGAGATGGCGGGGACGTCGTATTTTTCGAGTGCCGATTCATTTGCTATGATCCGCGGCGGGCACGTTGACTTGAGCGTGCTGGGCGCGATGGAAGTGGATGAGGAAGGGAATCTGGCGAATTGGATGATCCCGGGAAAAATGGTGAAAGGCATGGGCGGGGCGATGGACCTCGTCGCCGGAGCGCGCCGCGTCGTGGTGGCGATGGAGCACACAACGCGCGAAGGTGCGCCGAAGATTTTGAAGAAGTGTACGCTGCCGCTTACCGGCGTGGGAGTAGTGGATACGATCGTGACCGAGATGGCCTATATCCGGGTGACGGGGTCGGGGTTGGTACTGGAGGAGGTCGCTCCGGGGTTGAAAGCGGAGGATGTGCAGCGGGCGACTGAGGCGAAGTTGGTGGTTAGTGAAAGTTTGAAGGTGATGGAGAGTTAGCGAGGCTGCTGATTGTCGAGACGCCAGCCAAACAACGAACGAAAAGCCTGCCGAAACTGGTGGCGACTGGTTCGCTCAATAAGGCCTTGCTCGTCGGAGGAAAGGATCTGACGTTGTTTCAGTCCGTGGGACTATTAGTGTTTGCCTTGCTCTGCTTGGGGACCGGAGCCTCGTTGCTGGCGGTAAAGGACATTTGGTTTGCTCTTTGTGGTTCCGCTTTGTCGCTCTGGGGACTGGTATTGTTCTTCAACGGCTCCAAGGGAGCCACTAGGGCAATTCGAAAAAGAAACAGTCAATCCGATAAGGGTTCTGGCTATCGTTAACCGAAAAGCGAATCCAACCGTTGGAGATCACAGGTCTCCCTGAAGCCCCCTAGATCCGGAACGGCGCTGCCAGCAGTCTGAAAGGCAGCGTGATGGCGAGGAAGACCAGTTCGAGCACTCCGTGCACGGCAACGCCGACAATGCGGAACGGCAATAGCAGCAGCCAGACAAACGGATAGGCGACTAGCGCCAGAATCGCCAGCGGCCAGCAGAAGACGAAGAGTATGCACCACAGGAGGAAGGCTAGCATGGGAGACCTCCGTCGTTATTTCTCACTAATTGTACGGAAGCGGGGAGGGGAAAGTTCCGCGCGGTATGCGTCTTTCGCTCCGCTGGAGCTGGCTGAGTAGCCTCCTTGATACCCACCGCTTGCGCCGTGGGCTGCATTCTTTCGCCGCTTCGCGCCTGATCGTGCTGATGGATTTATCGGCGAATCCGAGTACTGATGTGCTACACGCAATCGCGGGCGAGGGCGCCCGCGCCACACGGATCTATTCATAGCGCAGGGATTCGGCGGGTAGGGTTCTGCCGGCGGACCATGAGGGGTAGAGGGTGGCGATGAAGGAAACTCCGATGGCTACCAGGGAGACGAGTAGGCCATCCATCAGCCGTGGGGCGAAGGGGACGTAGTCGATCGAGTAGACCTCGGGCGACAGCGAAATTATGTGGTAATGGCCGCCAGCATAGGAGATGGCGTAGCCGAGCAACAGGCCGATGGCGGTGCCGATCACGCCGATCAGCACGCCCTGAGCGATGAAGACGTTTCGCACTTGAGCTCTGCGGGTGCCCATCGAGATCAACACAGCGATGTCTTTGGTTTTTTCCATGACCATCATGATCAGAGAAATCAGGATGTTGAGTGCGGCTACGAAGACGATCAGTCCGATGGTGATGAAGGTGACAAGGCGTTCGAGACGCAGGGCGTGGAAGAGAGCCTTATTTTGCTCCATCCAGTTGGTGGCCATGAAACCTTTCCCGGCGGCGTCTTCGAGTTCGCGCGAAACGGTGTCGGCTTTGTAGATGTCGTCGACTTTGAACTCGATGACGGAAATGAGATCGCCGAGACCGAAGAGGCGTTGGGCATCGGAGAGACGCGTGAAGGCCCACGAGGAGTCGTAATCGAAGAAGCCGGAGTTGAAAATCCCCACGACCCTGAAGCGGCTGTATTTTGGGACCATGCCGAAGGGGGTGAGTTCGCCCTGCGGGCTGGTCACCAGCACGACCGAGCCGACGACGGCGCCCAGATTATCGGCCATGTCTTTGCCGAGGATGATGGGTGGCATGGCGGCGACGCGGGCGTGAACGCCGGAGAGGGAGTCGGGAGAGTCTCCGGTCGCTTGCGCTCCCTGGACGGCCGAGGCGGCCGTTCCCACATGATCATCTTCTGGGGCGGCTGTCTCCACATGGTCTTTGTCCGGCGCGGCAGTTGTTTCTTCAAGCGCGGCCGCTGAACCTTCTTTGATGGTGTTGAGCAGATCGCCGACTTTTCTCTCGTTGGCTGGAATCATTCCTTTGAGAACAGCGCCGCGCGCGCGGGGGCCACGAGAGATTAGTACTTGCTCAAAAATTGCTGGAGCAGCGGCGATCACGTGCGGCTGTTTGGAGAGGCGTTCGAGGAGCGGCGGCCAGTCTTTGATGCCGTCGTCGGCCACGCGCAGCAGGCTGATGTGCGAAGTGGATCCGATTAGGCGCTCCTGCAGGTCCTGGCGAAAGCCGTTGTTGATGGCGAGTGCGACGATGAGCGAGGCGACTCCTGCGGCGACTCCGACAATCGAAATGCCAGTGATGATGCCGATGAAAGCCTGGCGGCGTTTCGCACGCAGGTAGCGAGTTGCGATGAAGAGTTCGAAGCGCATGCTAGCTTTCAGCCGTCAGCTCTCAGCTTTCAGCCAAGTCGGATTATAACTACCACTTCGAGTTCCGTGCGGAATGAGAACAAAGACATCGAACGCGGACACGGAGAATTCCGGCGACGATGAGAGATTTTCTTGACTGCTCACCGGGATAACTTTGGCAGAATCGCAGGCACGGCGAGTCGATACTCCCGATACTCTTCTCCGAACCTCTTCTCTAGTTCTCGATCCTCCATCGCGATCATAAACGCTCCGGTCAGGATGGCGAAGGCGGTCAGGGCCCAGCAGACTGCGAGGCCCGTGCCCAGGCTCCAGGCGAGCATCTCGCAAAGATGGCCGAGATAGACGGGGTGACGGACGCGGCCGCGGATGCCAGTCGTGACGAGGAGCTGATGCTGGCGGTCGGGCAGGACTTCAGGCAATCCGCCTAACTGCGCCAGAGTGAATTTGCGGTGAGATAGTTTGTAAAGCACCAGCCCGGCGCAGATTAGGGCGAAGGCGGGAATCCACATCCACTTGCTTTCGTAGAAGACGACGCTCCGCCATGGGGCGGAGCTTGCGGCTACGGCGGCCCACATGGCGAACCAGAGTGGGAGAAGGATTCGATATGGCGAACGCGGGCGGGCGCGCCAAAATTCAGCGCGGGGATGAATCAGGAGCCAGAAGGCTGGGATCGTGGAGTAGATGACGCAGGCGATCCAGGCGAAGGTGTGGAGCAATTCGTGCACGTTTTGATATTACTTCCCGCAGTTTCACAGGGCTAAAGCCCAGATCATTTTTCTCCGTTTCAAAGCTTTCACCCGCGCAACAGAGGCTATCGAGCTTCGCTCGATTGGACAGCCGAGGGCGGCTGTCCCCACATAAGCTCGTTCTGTGGCACATTAGAAGATCAATGCCAACGGCCGCCGACCCCAGAGCAGGACGCATCGCATTCACGCATCCCGACTTCGTGCTGTTCGAAATTGCGCGTTTTCTGATCGTAACCGCGGTCGAGATGCAGGCGGTTGCTGTGGGATGGCAGGTCTATGACATTACTAAGCGCGCCCTGGATTTGGGTTTGGTGGGGTTGGCGCAATTTCTGCCGGGGATACTGCTGTTTCTGGTTTCCGGCCACGCTTCAGACCGCTTCGACCGGCGCAAGGTTCTGGGCGCATGTTATGCGGGATATGCCCTATGCTCCGGACTCTTGCTGGTTCTTGCGGCGCGGAGTACGCATGCCGTGCTTCCGATTTATCTGGTGCTGATTTTTCTGGGAGTGGTGCGTTCGTTCAATGGCACGGCCAGCCGCTCGATTCTGCCGCAACTGGTTCCGGAAGAGCATTTTTCCAATGCGGTAGCGTGGAACGCGACCACGTTTCAGGCGGCAACGATTATTGGGCCGTCTCTTGGGGGCATACTCTATGCGGCATTCCGCGGGCCTTCGGCAGTCTATGCGGCCGCCATGATGACGGCGGTCGGGGCGTTGTTATCAACTTTCCGCATCCGGACCCGGCCGCAAGCGCGGCGGCGGGAGCCTATGACCGCCAAAACGGTCTTCGCCGGACTGCACTTCATCTGGCGGGAGAAATTAATCCTGGGCGCGATCTCGCTCGACTTGTTCGCGGTGCTCCTGGGCGGGGCGGTAGCGCTGCTGCCGGTTTACGCACGCGAGATTCTTCACACTGGGCCGTGGGGACTGGGATTGCTACGGACTGCTCCTGGGGTGGGGGCGGCGCTGATGGCTGTAGCCCTGGCTCATCGTCCGTTGCGCGGGCGCGCCGGGCCGGCACTCCTATGGTCGGTGGCAGGATTTGGGGTATGCACCATTCTTTTTGGCGTTTCGACCAGCCTGGTGCTATCTCTGGTTTCGCTAATATTTCTGGGCGCGGCCGACATGATCAGCGTGATCATTCGCGCGACGCTGGTGCAACTGCGCACGCCCGATGAAATGCGAGGGCGGGTAATGGCCGTGGACATGGTCTTTATCGGCACATCGAATGAGCTCGGTCAGTTTGAGTCTGGACTGACGGCCCACTGGTTTGGCACGGTCCCGGCGGTGGTGCTGGGAGGAGTGGGCACTCTGGTTGTGATTGCGCTCTGGGCCTGGATTTTCCCTGATTTACGGCGCATTGGGGCGCTCCACAACTTAAAGGCAGTAACGGCAGAAGATGATCCGGAGGCGGGGGAAGCGTTGACGTAGGACGAAGCGATCCAGCGGATGTGTCTTTTAACCCCTTATTTTGTCCAATTAACCCATCCACTCATCTTTGTTCAAATCCGCGCTTGTCGAAAAATCCCGACAACCAGCCAGAGAAAATTCTCATCGGAGTAGAACACTGTCGCCTCAGGCAATGGCTCTCGGGGCCGCTGACCTGTTGCGATCGGCCTTCGCCACGGTCGTCTTCTGCAAGGTAGTCGTTGGTTTTTCGAATCGGTTTTGCTTCAGTAAATAGTTGTTGTGAATCAAGCTGGGTGCACGAGGGGAAATGGACGAACTCCGCCGGGCAGTCGAGGGCATTTGCCGTACTGCAGCAGACGACATCATTGACTCGGAGACAATCCGTGATGCGGCGGCCTGCGAAGTGACCCGGTCGGCGGCCCTGGACGCACCGGTACTTCCATCATTCTTTGTGGTTGGGCCACCGCGGACCGGGAGCAGTTGGTTGCATGAAGTTCTGACTCCCCATACGCACCTTCCCAGCCCTTCGAAGGAGACGAGGTTCTTCGACACTCATTTCCACCGCGGACTCAAGTGGTATATGGCTCATTATGCGAAGGCGGGGCAAAGCCGGCGGAGGGGAGAAGTTGCACCCACTTATTTTGCTTCGCCTGCGGCGCGGGAACGGATGGCGCAGACGGTGCCGGAGGCGAAAATTGTTTGCGTCTTTCGAAGTCCGGTGGAGCGAATCGTGTCGCTGTACCGGCTGAAGCGCGCGTACGGGCTGATCCCATGGGGGTTTACCGAGGCCATCGAGCACGATCCCGAGCTGATGGCATCGAGCAAATACGCCACTACGCTCAAATTATGGCAGCGGTCGTTTGGGGCAAACAACGTCATGGCCTGCATCTACGATGACCTGCGGGCCAGTCCGCAAGCGTTTGTGGATGGAGTCGTGGATTTCATTGGAGTGCCGCGGTTTGCGCTGGCAGAGTGGCAGTACGGGTTTGTGCATGACTCGGAAAAGATGACAGATCCGCGCAGTTACTATCGCACGCGGAGCGCGACGATGGTGGCGGATTGGTTCAAGGCTCGACGGCTCGACCGAGTGGTCAGCGCATTCAAGCGCTCCCGGCTGCGCAAGCTGGTTCTGGGCGGAGGGCCGCCATTCCCCAAACTTCCGGCAGAGATGTTGCAGCGACTCAACGAAAAGTTGCAGCCGGAGGTTGAGCAGCTGGAAGAAATGCTGCAGCGCGACCTGTCCGCATGGAAGCTGGCGAAGGCCGCGTGAGAAGCGAGCGAGCTTACTTGCCGGAAATTATGGTCTTGGCAGCGCCCATATTTTCGGCGCGATCATAAACGCGTACGACGACGACATGCTCTGAAGGCCCACCATCTTTGATCGAAGACCCGGCATCTTTCCTGGACTCGGATGTGGCTTTGAAATCGTAGTTCTGAGTCTTCGCATCAGAGAGCTGGCCCGCAGGTTCTACATACTTCCACTCCCCGGCATCGACTGAGTATTCGGCGCGTTTGAGTGGAGAAAAACCATCAATGGCGCGGAAAGTAACATGAATTTGGCTGCCCTCGACGGTCGCGGACAGATTTTCGATGCGTGGCGGAGTTGTATCCACCTCAAAGCGGTGGCTCTCTTTTGACGCGGTCATGGACTCTCCCGGGGAGTGCGAAGGCGCATCGGAGGCGATCACCTTCAGGGTGTATCCTCCATCGGGCAGCAGGCTGGCATCGAAGGAATATGCCTTGTCGGTGATGTCGTCCTTGAGCAGGAGCCACCGCGTCTGGCCGTCACCGCGGTAGTAGACCGAGTAGACGAGTTGATCGTCGTTCTCATCGTGTGCGTTCCACTTGACGCCGATGGAATCGCGATCATGCGAACTGGGCGTGGGGACCTCGAAGTGTGATCCGGAAGACTGAGTCGAGGGATCCGACCCCAGGCTGAGGCCGGTAGTTCTGGGCAGTGGGCTGTACTTCACACCGACTTGAACGGTGACGTCGTCGATCTCAGGAGCGACGTTTTTGGACAGGTAGTTCAGAGCGACGCTTTCAAGGCCGGGAGCGGGAGTGCCGGGATGGAGCACGGCTTTCCACTGCGCATAACGCGCGGGAGGAATTCCAGTCTGGTCGTTTTTGCCAAGATCATTTTTGCTGAGATCAATTTTCTTCCACGCACTCCAGTTGCGGTCGGGATTGTCGACATTACCGCTGCGGGCATAGAGGTCCACATTGCCGGCGCCACGAAATTCGGCGCGTCCCCAGCGTGAAAAAATTCTTGCATCGAAAACATCGCTCTCGTAAGTTCCCTGGGCTTCGGGACCTGGTCCCAGCACGAAGAGTCTTCCCAGATTACTGGTTGCCGCATAGACGCCGCCGCCGGGTGCTTTGGCGAAGCCGGTGACTTGGGAAGCGGCTGCTTTAAGGAGGTCGGAAAAATCATCGAGTCCGGCGATGGCAAAAATGTGGCCGCGATTACCCGTGCCGGCCAGCAGGCGTCCCTGCGAATCGAAAGCCAGGGCGTAGACGATGTCTTCATGAGAGGTCCAGAGGCGGGTGGGGGAACCATCGGGAGCGATGCGATAAACGTCGGAGCCGCTGCTTGCTCCTCCGCCGGGAAATGGAAACGGGCCTGACATCGAGGGCGCGTTGGGCCCGGGAGTGATTGTCATACCGGGAACCTGGGGTGTGCTTCCGCCGGAGGGCGCACTGGAACTCATCGACAAAAGCGCCGCAGCCACAGCGGGAGAAGCTGCGCCGCCTCCGCTGCGTTTTTCGCCGACCGCTGACGCATAGATGTTGCCGGCATGATCGAGAGCGAGGGCGGTGATCTCTTTTTTGGGAGCGCTGTAGAGCACGAATCCCTCGCCTGCGGGCGAGATGCGGTAGATGAGTCCGCTGCCATCGGAGCCGGCAATCAGGTTATCCTGCGCGTCGAAAGCGAGGACGCGAATGTGGGTTTCGTCACTCTTGAAAAAAACGGAGTGTTCGCCTTTGGGTGTGACGCGGAAAATTTCGCCGTGATCGCCGGTGGCCACGTAGACGTTGCCGGACTTGTCGAGGGCGAGGTCCCAGATATATTTTGTGCCCGGTTCGAAGTAGATGGACGACGTCCAGGAGGGGTCGACGGTCGGCTTGGCGGCGTCTTTATCTTTATCTTTATCTTTATTGTTATCTTTGTCAGAAACCGCGGACTGCGGAGGGTCTGCTTTTGCTGACGTTTTGTTGCCTGCCTTGTGTTCGATTTTGTAAACCTTGCCATCGGGAGCCGTGGCGGCATAGATGGCGCCTTCCGCACCAATCTCCAGGGCTTGTACCTGGAGTTCTTTGGGCTCGAAGATGATTGTTGCTATGCCTTCGGGGGTAATGCGATACACGCGGGCGGGCGCACCCGACGCTATGTACACGTTGCCGGCATCGTCGGCGGCAATGGACCAGATGTAAGTGGAAGGCGTCGCATAAAGGCTTTTGAAAGTAGGTGCTAGTTCCAGGCCGCCCGCGCTGCGAATGGCCACACCCTTGGCCGTACCTTTGGTCAGTTCTTCAAATTTCGATTGCTCCCAGGTGCGCGTGCCTTCGGCGAACGCCGGCAGAACCGGACCGGAACCGCTCAAGTTTGGAAGAAGAAATCCTGCAAGAAGAAAGAAGAAAAGCTTTCGCGAACTCTGCAATTTCAGACCTCGAAGCATCGTTGTGGGGATGAGTTCAGGTTACCATGGCGGATGGCTCTGAGGTGAAGAGCAGCGGCGGCAGGGGCCTGCGCCACTGGCCGATTCTCCGTGGTATCGTAGAATTTAATGAATTCTCCGCGCCAGGATCTGCTGCGCCTGCTCGCCTATAAGTCGTTCCGGCTGGGCGAGTTTAAATTATCTTCCGGCGGCACCAGCGACTACTACATTGATTGCCGGACCACGACCCTGGATGCCAAGGGGGCTCGACTTACCGGGGAAGTATTTTTTGATGAAATCCGGCAGCGCGGGTGGAAGGCGGAAGCCATTGGCGGACTCACGATGGGCGCCGACCCCATCGTTGTGGCCGTGTCAGTGGTGAGCGGAGAACTGCAGGGCTTTCTGGTGCGTAAGGCGGAAAAGCAGCATGGAACCGGGCAACGCATCGAAGGCTTCCGCGAGAAGGGTGCACGGGTAGTGATCGTCGACGATGTTTGTACTACGGGCGCGTCCACGGTGCAGGCGCTTGAAACGGCGCGCGAGTTCGGCTTCCAGGTGGTTGGCGTGATGTGCCTGGTAGAGCGCGAGGAAGCGAAGGGAAGGCCTAGTGTGGAGAAGGCTGCTGCGCCGGCGCCGTTCGTCTCGATTTTTACCGCGAGCGACGTCCGCGCAGAGCATATCCTGCAAACGGATGACACGCAGCCCTCAGTCTTTGCGGTCGCGGCTCAATGCGAAGTATGCGGCAGACCTGCGGTGACGAACAAGCCGAGGAACTTATGTGCTGCTCACAAGAATTGATAGGACTGAATAACTAATCCATGATCCAAACTCTCGAATGGACTGACCAGGGCGTACGCTTCATCGACCAGACGAAGCTGCCGACCGAAGAAACCTATGTTACCTGCAAGACTCATGAGCAGGTAGCTGACGTGATCCGCAAGATGGTGGTGCGCGGAGCCCCGGCCATTGGCGTGGCCGCGGCCATGGGCATCGCGCTCGCCGTGAAGAATTCTGAGGCAGAGACCGCGGAGGATCTGAAGCGCGATGTCGATCAGGCCTGCGACGTCCTCGGCAAAACTCGCCCGACCGCTGTCAACCTGTTCTGGGCCATCCACCGCATGCGGGAAAAATTTGAGCAGCTGTGTTCCTTAGCGGAGATCTATGCGCAACAGGGCGTCCGCCTCGACGGCATGGCACAAGTCAAGCACGCATTGATCGAAGAGGCCAAGCGCATGCATGCGGAAGATATCGCCGCCAACCAGGCCATGGGACGCCATGGTGCGACGCTGATGCCGAACGAAGGCGGAGTGCTCACACACTGCAATGCAGGTGCGCTGGCGACAGCCGGCTATGGGACAGCGCTGGGCGTAATACGTGCCGCGGTTGAGCAGGGCAAGAAAATACATGTCTATGCGGATGAGACTCGGCCTTTTCTGCAGGGATCGCGGCTGACCGCCTGGGAATTGATGAAAGACGGTATCCCGACCACGGTGATCTCCGACAATATGGCGGGCGCGATGATGCGGCAGGGGAAGATTGGGGCGATCGTCGTAGGCGCGGATCGCATTGCGGCTAACGGGGACGTTGCCAACAAGATCGGAACTTATACGGTCGCGGTGCTCGCCAAAGAGAACGGCATCCCGTTTTATGTGGCCGCGCCGATTTCAACCATCGACTTCGCTTGCCCGGATGGTAGCGAGATTCCAATTGAGCAGCGCAATGCTAGAGAGGTTACGCACATTGCCGGCAAGCAGATGACGCCGGATGGCGTCTCGATAGAGAACCCTGCATTCGACGTAACTCCTTCTAAATACGTGGCGGCCATTATCACCGAGCGCGGCATCGCCCGCGCGCCTTACCACGAATCACTGCAGAGTTTGGCTGGGACCGAGGCCAAGGTCGAGGTCTAGCAGTGACGCAGGCCAACCCGGCGAAGTTGTTGTCGGTTATGGGATTCTGGATGGTGAACGGGTGATGCGCGTCACATCCCATCTGCTAAGCCTAGAGTACAGCTTCCAGCTGGTGTATTTAAATCTGTTCTAGCCAGGTCTGTCGTACCCAGGAAACTGCGAGATGAGGAAGCAACGCGGCTGCATCTAATGTCACTATGGGATATGGTTCGAACGTGCCATGGGAAGCGGGTGACGGGTGTGAGAAGATGGCCGCGTTCTACAGTGGGCGGCATGGTCGAACTAGAGGCCGGACCGGATGGACCCGAGTGGGGGCAGAGTGCATCTAAAGCAACAAGTGGCGGAAATTGATTTGCCGGAACAAGCGCCGCTGCTTCGGGTTCAAGGATTGAAGAAGGTTTTCCGGTCTGGCGAATCGGACCTGGTGCTCTTTGAGAATTTGTCGTTTGAGGTGAGGCGAGGCGAGATGCTCGCGATTGTGGGCGAGTCGGGAGCGGGGAAGAGTACCTTGTTGCACATCCTCAGCGCTCTTGATCAGGCTTCCGCAGGTGACGTATACTGCGCGGAATTGAAGCTGAATTCTTTGTCGATGGACGAAGCAGCGGAATTCCGAAACCGCGACGCTGGCTTCGTTTGGCAGTTTCACTATCTGTTGCCGGAATTTACGGCGGCAGAAAACGTGGCTATGCCTTTGTTGGTGCGAGGGCAGAGCTGGGCAGAGGCGGCGCCGGAGGCTTCACGCTGGTTGCGTGAGGTTGGATTGGAGCAACGCGGGCATCACCGTTCGGGAGAGCTTTCGGGCGGCGAGCAACAGCGGGTGGCTCTGGCTCGGGCGCTCATTACCGGTCCAAAGTTATTGCTGGCGGATGAGCCAACCGGGGACCTGGACGGGCAGACGGCGGAAGCGGTTTTCGACTTGATTGCGCGACTACATCGCGAGCACCAACTCACCTCACTGATTGCAACCCATAACTTGTCATTTGCACGGCGCTGTCACCGGGTATTGCGGCTGCAGAGCGGGCGCGTGGAAGAGGTCAGTCCAGAGTCGTTATTGGTCTCGTAGTTGAGTCCGTGTATAAGGCTTGTATAAGGAAAGATAAGTAAGACAATGTGCAAGAAATTGTAGTATTCGGCAAGCCGAAGGGATTTCAACAGGTTCCTTCGGTAACATTACAAAAACGTTTGTGTACTTGGGTTCGGTGGCCGTATGGTTGCATAATATACAGGTAGACGGGGAAACCAGATGCAAGCGGCTAAGATTAACGGGCGAGGATTCAGGTAAGCGTCGAGCGGGCCAAAAGGCCTTCTCGACCGGAAGCTTCAGGGGGGAAGGGCAATATGTTTGAACGTTATACGGAGAAAGCCAGGCGCGTAATATTCTTTGCGCGCTACGAAGCAAGCCAGTTCGGGTCTCCTTATATAGAGACCGAGCACCTCCTGCTAGGGCTTCTGCGCGAAGATAAAGCCCTGACCAACCGATTTTTGCGCTCGCACGCCTCGGTGGAATCCATTCGAAAGCAGATCGAGGGTCACACCACGATTCGGGAGAAAGTCTCGACGTCGGTGGACCTGCCGTTGAGCAATGAGTGCAAGCGCGTGCTGGCCTATGCCGCGGAAGAAGCGGAGCGGTTGTCGCACCGTCACATTGGGACCGAGCACCTGTTACTGGGATTGCTGCGGGAAGAGAAGTGCTTTGCCGCCGAGATTCTGCACGAACGTGGATTGCGGCTATCGACCATCCGCGAAGAGTTAGCGCGCACCAGCCAGGAAAAAGCGCAGCCGCAGCGGCAGCGTGAGTCTTCGCTCCTGAGCGAGTTTTCGCGGGATCTTACGCAGGCGGCGATGGACAGCCAGCTTGATCCTTTGGTGGGGCGCGACGGTGAGTTGGAGCGTGTGGTTCAGATTCTTTGCCGGCGCACCAAGAACAATCCTGTGCTGATTGGCGAGCCTGGAGTGGGCAAGACTGCGATCGTCGAAGGTTTGGCGCAGCGGATTGCCGACGGCGAGGTGCCATCGTTCCTGGCGGACAAACGAATTCTGGCGCTTGATCTATCTCTGATTGTTGCGGGAACAAAATACCGCGGGCAGTTCGAAGAGCGGCTGAAGACCATCATGAAAGAGTTGATGGAGTCGCAGAACTCCATCATCTTTATTGATGAGCTGCACACGCTGGTTGGCGCAGGTTCGGCGGAAGGATCGCTGGATGCGGCGAATATTCTGAAGCCGGCTTTATCGCGCGGAGAGATTCAATGCATCGGAGCCACCACCCCGGGTGAATATCGCAAATCGATCGAGAAAGATCGGTCGCTCGAGCGACGCTTTCAGGCGGTGAAAGTTCCGCCGCCGAATGAGGCGGATGCGATTAAGGTGCTGTTCGGGATCAAGGACCGCTACGAGAAATTCCACGCGGTTACTTATACTGATGACGCCATCAACTTCGCGGTGTCGCACTCGAACCGTTATATTCCGGACCGGTTCCTGCCAGACAAGGCGATCGATCTGGTCGACGAAGCTGGAGCGCGTGTGAAGCTGCGCCAGACTTCGCAACCGGAAGAAATCACGGAAGTTCAGAAGCGCATCAAGTTCATCGTGCACCGCATGGAGAACGCGATTGCGAACCATGAGTTCGAAAAGGCGCGTTTCTATTCGGACGAAGAACGCAAGGAGCGCGAGAACCTGCGCGCGCTGCGCGAGAAATATCATCTGGACGAGTCTTCTACCGGAGTGGTAGGACGCGAGGATATCGAAGATGTGGTTTCGCGGTGGACGGGCGTTCCCATCACTTCGATCAAGGAAGAAGAGACGCAGAAGCTGCTGCGCATTGAAGAAGAGCTGCACAAGCGGATTATTTCGCAGGATAAATCGATCAGCGCGCTGGCCCGGGCGATCCGGCGTTCGCGCGCAGGATTGAAGAGTCCGAACCGGCCGATTGGCTCGTTCCTGTTCCTTGGTCCGACGGGCGTCGGCAAGACGGAAGTTGCTCGCACCCTGGCTCAGTTCATGTTCGGAACCGAAAAAGCGCTGGTTCGTTTCGATATGTCCGAGTTCATGGAAAAGCATTCGGTTTCGAAGCTGATCGGTTCGCCTCCGGGATACGTGGGCTATGAAGAGGGCGGCCAGCTTACTGAGCGCGTGAAGCGGGCACCTTATTCGGTGGTGCTGCTGGATGAAATCGAGAAGGCGCATCCCGACGTGTTCAACATTCTGCTGCAAGTTTTTGAAGACGGCCAGTTGACCGATGGTCTGGGCAACACGGTCGACTTCAAGAACACGATCCTCATTATGACGTCGAACATTGGGGCTCGGCACCTGCAGAAGCGGGAAGGATTCGGCTTCCAATCGACTGCGGAAGATCAGGTTTCGGGCAAGGTTGAGGAGCTGGTGAAGGGCGAAGTGAAGCGCACCTTCAATCCGGAATTCCTGAACCGCCTGGATGAGATCATTCTGTTCCTGGCTCTGAGCGAGGCGGACCTGATCCAGATTCTTGAATTGATGGTCAACCAACTCAATCAGAACCTGGCGCAGAAGGCGATTACCGTCTCCGTCGCGGATGAGGCCAAGAAGTGGATCCTCAACCAGACTCTGACCGATCGCTCCTACGGCGCACGGCCGCTGCGCAGGGCGCTGCAGAAATACATTGAAGACCCGCTGTCGGAAGCGCTGATTCAAGGAACGATTACGACGCGTCCGGCATTTATCGAGGTCTTCCTCGAAGACAACAAGCTGTTCTACCGTCCGGTGGACGCGGAGAAAACCGAGGGCGTGTTGTTGTACGAGAACAGTTAAGGAAGACTGAGCTTTCAGCCGTCAGCTTCTGCTGGCGGCTTTTCTTTTGGGGGTCGTGCCATGAAGAAGATGGTTCCTTGACTCAATCTAGACCGCGACTCGGAAATCTGCTGAGCTAGACCGTGGTCGTCTTCCCATGCCTTTCCTGAATTTCGTCGCCCCACTCCTGCCACGATTCCTGGAGCAGCCCTTTGATCACAGTAACTGGCAAGCGCTCGATAAAATCAGCCCCCTTATGCCAGGCGCCGATCGCCTCATCAAAATTGTGGCGCGCACAGCCGAGTGCGATGTTGGTTCGAATCTGCAACAGCGGGTTCGTTAATTTTGGCCTCTTCATCTGCGCAAGCCAACGGTCCGCTAATGTCGGGTCACCTCGAAACCAGGCACAAAAATAAGCGGCCTCTCGCGCCACGAAATCGCGCGCCGTGGGTTGAGACAATGGGGCTAGCTCAAGGCATCTCTCCAAGTGTGCGGCGGCAGTTGGCGCGTCTTTGATAGCGCTCGCCGCGATGTAGGCCAACATGTTGCCGGAAATTTCGTCGATTGATGCGTCTCGAACCGAGCACACCGCTTTTAGCCAGGTTCGCTTCCAGTTTTTTGCCTGAACACCCTTTCTTTGCTGGCTAGCGAGAGCTGCGGCGGTAATCCAACGGCGCGTTCCTTCATAGGAATGCAGCAACATCCAGATGCGAGCGCCATCACTGCGTAAAGTCTTTCCGTAGGGCACCAGGCTCAGCAGGCCCATGAGCAGTGACAATACGGAAAATCCCGCCGCAAATGACGCCACCCATGTCGTTCGAAAAGACGGAGCAGCAAGGCTAACAAAGAGCGCTGCCAGGGTTCCCGATATCAGGTTCGCCGACGGGCCTGAGGCGGCGTAAAGCAGCAGACGACGACGCAGCCTGTTTACTGTCTCGATGTGCATGCCAGCGTATCCGAGAGCCCCGAAATCCCGTCGGATTTGAACTTTAAGTCTTCCGTATTCGACTCTGAGCGAGAAGGGTCCAAGAGAGATATGGCTGAAGTGAAATCCAACGAACCAGCCCGCAGCGAGGTGGCCGAGTTCATGGATCGTTACGGCGATACCAAGACTGGCGAAATACGAGAGAAGGGCGACGCCGGGATGAGAACCCTTGCTGCCGACGTTGTCGACTACGATCGCGAAGAGAATGCCTATGCAGAAGCCAATAATCACGCCAAGGGCGCGCTTTCTGGGGCGGAGTGGTGGCAGCACTCCTGAGTCAAGAATCGGAGTAGAGAAGGTCGTCGCGCCTGCTGGAGCCTGAGGCATCGCAAAAGAATCGTACCAGACCCATGCTATCGACCGAAGGTCCGCTGCTTCTGGGATTAGTCGAGGCTAACTTTTACTCCAGTCGTCGATCTTCAGCCCCTTCACTCTCCGAAAAACTCGATCGTTGGTTACGAGGACTGCGCCTCCGGCAAGGGCTTGGGCGGCGATCATGAGGTCGAGGTTGCCCATGGGTTCACCGTGCTGTTCGAGCGCGGCGCGAAGATGGGCGTAGTGTTGGGCGGCTGCCGAGTTCCAGGGGAGCACTTCGACGCGCAGCAAAAATTCGTCGACGGCGACTGCCAGCTTTGTTGCCTGCGGCAATCTGGCAACGCCGAAGCGTAGTTCCGCTTCCGTGACTACAGAAATCCCGACCTCGCTGAGGGGGACTTTCAGAAGCCTCTCCCGGACATGGGGAAAGCTCCCTTTGATGACATAGCTGGCGATATTGGTGTCGAGAAGAAACTGGACAGGCATCTAGAACAACCGGCGCTTTTGCGGAGGAGTATCTTTGCGATCGGCCAGGAAGTCTTCGGGGACTTCGAGGTTTTTCGTCAGATCGAAGAAGTCTTTCCATGATTCAGGGCGGCGGGAGAGAATGACGTCGCCGGTTCGGGAATCACGGCGAACGTAGACCTCGGAACCTTCGAATCGGTATTCCGAAGGCAGACGAACCGCTTGACTGCGCCCGTTTTTGAAGAGTTTGGCCGTCCTTGGCATGGTATATATTATGATCTATACCAGTCTCCCCGTCAACCTCGTCCTACTGCACCGTCACCTTCACACTCGCCGTAGACCGCCCATAAGCATTTGTTCCATACAACGTATAAATCGTTGTCGTCGTGGGTGTGACGATGACCGAACTGTCGCGTACCGCTCCCACCTGGGGCGAGACCACGAAGTAAGAGGCTCCTGAAACGTTCCAGCTCAAAGTTACCGGCTGACCGGCGGAAACGGTCGACGGATTCGCAGTGAAGCTGCCGATCACAGGCGCGGGTCCTGTCGGCAGATTAGTAGGCGTGTAAAGCGGATCAATCAACACGACTTCGAATGCCGAGGCCGGGACGGACTTCAGAGTCGCGAGATCGTTGTTGTTCCAGCGGTTGTCGGGATCGCCGGTGATGTACATCGAGCTGCCGTTGTCGGCCATGATCATGCCGTATTTCTTGAGCGCCGCGAGAATGGTCTGGGCCTGCGGTGGGAAAGAAGAGATGTTGTAAGAAGCCTGCAGTCGCATGCGCATGCCCATGGGCGGGGCATACGGATCGGTGGAGTTTCCCGCCCAGTGCGAGGCGGGCGGGGTGAATGCATTCTCGCTGTTTTGCAACGTGAAGCGCAGAGCGTGCTGGATTGCGCCGCTGGCCACTTCGTCATAACGGGCGAGTCCGGCAAAGACGGAGAGCCCCGCTGCGTCTGCGGAGGTCCAGGTATAGGGACGCTGCTCGTCATTGAGGAGATCCCACACGGCGGCGGAGGCGGCGTCCCAACTGCCATTCTTCTGCGGATAAGAACTGTACAACTCGTAGAGCCAGCAGTTATCGCGGTCGAGCACGAGAACGTGACGGTCTCCATTGCCGGGATTCGGATAGCCCTCGATGGGAGCATTCTTTGGTATCGGCATGGGGCCGGGATCACTCTCCGAGCCGTAGGCGGTGTAATTGATTTTGACAAACGGCGAGCCGCTCACAACGTCATAGGGAATGCCCATGGTTTGGCCGTTATATTGGCCGGCGCCAAAATCCGGATGCAATGGCGTGGAATCGCCAATGAAACTGATGATGGCGCTTGAGTTGGGATCGACCGGAGCGCTGGAGATGTCCTGGTTCCAGGCGTTGTCGCCGGGGAAGGGAATAAATCCGTTCAGGCTGGCTTCGCGCCCGAGGCTGATGCCGCTGCAAGTTTGAGCCGATGCAGGAAGAAATGCGGAGACGCAAAACACGAGGATGAGCAGGAAGTGCAGACGTCGCATGGAAACACCTCGGGAAGGTAATACGTTGAGGGCAGAATAGCACGGCATAGGTCTCGGGATGAACGTTGCGCTGTACTCAAAGGTTCCTAAGGCTACAGGCCTCGCAACATAGTCGAAACATAGACTAGTGGGACGGTTTGCAAGGTTTTGCGACCGCTCCAAAGTTAGAAGAATCTGATTTGGTAGCGGAAGAATTTGAGGAGAGCCCATGCAGAAGGTCAATATCGCCGAGAAGTTTGGAAAGATTTCGGAATATTACAAGCCTCACATTGCGGGCGATTTGAACGGGCAGCAAGTGAAGCTGGTGAAGACCAAGGGGGAGTTTGTATTCCATCATCATGAAAATGAAGACGAGATGTTTCTGGTGGTGAAAGGGCGTTTCCGCATGGAATTCCTTGATCGGCAGGGGTTGATCAAAGACGAGTGGATCGAGGAAGGGGAGTTCATTGTCATCCCGCGAGGAGTCGAGCACCGCCCCGTGGCGGAGGAAGAATGCTGGATTGTGCTGTTTGAACCAGCTACCACGCTGAACACGGGTAATATTGTGAATGAGCGGACAGTGGCTCAGCTCGAACGCGTGTAGGATCGGCAGCAAGCTAGACGCGTCTCTACGAGGGATTGTTTGGGAGTGTATGGAACTTACGGTTTATTCGGCAGCGTGGTGTCCCGATTGTCGCGAAGCAAAGCGCTTTTTGGCAAAGCACAATATTCCTTACAAAGACGTTGACATTGAAACCACGCCGGGGGCGGTGGATGAAATCGTCAAGCACACGGGTAAGCGGGCGATCCCTCAATTTGTGATCGATGGCGAGTGGGTGCAACCGTATGTGGCGGGAGAAGGTTTTCTATACGACGAAATGGCAAAGCGGCTGGGTGTTACTGGGAGCCGATAGTTTTTGGCAAGGGCAAGAGTGATCTTCGGTTTTCAACGTGAAGTTGTTTGATACCGACCCCGCGGCCTACGCCCCGGACTGATAGCGGCGTCCGTTATGCCTCAGCCGCAGATCCCACCTAGCGATTCCTCACTCCGGCGTACATCATCTTCCGTACCGTAGTAAAGGGCAGCCGAACAGGGCAAGATGACGACTCGCCAGCTTCCGGCCGGATTGCGGCTTCGCAACGGCTGAGGGAGACGCGGGTTCCACGACATGTCCGAACCAGAGCCCCCCGAGGGATCGAGCGAAGTTACCGAGAGCTGGCAGCAGGCGATCCAGGCCGTGCTGGGAGCGGTTTTGCTCGGCGGCGCGTTGGCAATGTTCTATTACTATTCGCCGGCCACAGCGCAGGGTCCGCAGCCCGATGACCTGCAAAAGCAAATGCATGTGCTCGCGCGGCAAGTGGCGCAACTCGAGAGAGAACAGGCCATGCCCGCGCTGGTGCTGAACCGCTACCGGAATTCCATTGGCTACATTTACGGCGTCTATCAGGTGGGATTCGCGAACCGGCCAGCGGCAATCCGGGCACGCGTCTCCGGCACCGGATTTCTTGTAGGTGACGGATTGCTCGCGACCAACCGGCATGTGGCTGAACCATGGTTTGGCGATAGCGAAGCGGAAGGGCTGATGCATCGTGGGGCTACCGCAATGCTGGAGAGTTTGGTCGTGTTTTTTCCCAACTCGACCACGCCCGTTAACTTAACTCCGGGCGCGGTTTCGTCTGCAGGCGATCTGGCGGTGCTGAGAATCGAAGATAAAAATGCGGTGAGGGGACTGGCGATCCTGCCTTTGGCCAAAGGAATCCCCGTGCCGGGTGCGACGGTGACGGTGATTGGCTATCCGATGGGGATTGCAGGGATGGTGGCGAAGTCGCCGACCGGGATTTACCAGCGACTGGCGTACCGGCACAACGACATCACCGCGGCCAGCGAACTGGCGGCGCTTTCCCTGATTCGTCCTTCGACCACCTGCGGACATCTGGGCGATGTGGTGGGCGACAAACTGATCTATGACGCGCCCACAGCTCACGGAGGCAGTGGCGGTCCGGTATTCGATTCCAACGCGGAAGTGATCGGAGTGAATTCGGCCTACATTGATGGATTTTCCGGAGGCACGCTGGGATTCTCAGCAGACGCCTTGCGGCCGCTGATCGCGGAGGCAGAAAAGCGGCCGTAGCAAATTTTAGTAAGAGTTTGTTGGCTTCGTGGATCGATACTAAAAATCAGGGATTGAAATTAATCAGCCGGGGCTTCCCGGCTGATTATTTCTTGGTGCGATCAGAAGGCCCAACGCAGAGAGAACTGGATCAGTCGGGGAGTTCCGGTGGTGCTGACAATGTGGCCGAATGGGGTCTGGGTGGCCGGCAGAATTCCGTTTGAAGGGCAACCGTTGACTCCGGCCTGGCAAACGGCGGTTTCAATGTCGGTCACGAGCGGCGTGCCGAAATTGGGGTGATTCCAGAGGTTGAAGAAATCAGCGGAAAAGCGGAGATCCTGCCGCTCCGAAATCCGGATGTGCTTGATAAGGGAGAAATCCCAGTTCTGCTGGAATGGGCCCCGGTAGATATTGCGCTGAAGATTGCCGAAGCCCGTGGTGCAAGTATTTCCGGTCGGATCGTTGAGTGTGCTGCACTGCCCGGCCGCGGTGGTGGGGTAGTAGAGGTAAGGATCGGCCTTAAAATTCGCGGGGTTCAGATATCCGCTGAGCCGCTGCGAGATGCTGCCGGAGGTCATGCCGCTGCCGATGGTGGCGCCATCAGCCAGACTCGCGCCTACGGGCGAGGTACCCGCTCCGAGGAATGCATTGCCGCCGTTGGAATCCAAGACCGAAAATGGCAGGGACGATTGCAGGCTGGTGACGCCACTCACCGTCCATCCTCCTAGCGCCGCACGCTTGAATCCCACGGCGTGAGCGAAAAACGGCAGATCATAGACGTAGCTGATTTTTAGCACCTGCGGACGGTTGAAGTCAGAGATGCCGCGCGAGGCATTGATGGTGCTCTCATCATTGAAGGCGGTGTTATTAGCGGTGTTGCCGGTCGAGGTCGCATCAATGTTTTTGGAGAACGTGTAAGCAGCCTGAATGTATCCGGCCGCCCAACGCCGGGAGAGCGTCGATTGCAGAGAGTGGTAAATCGAGTAGGCGTCGTTGGCGAAAATCTGATAGCCCGAGTAGCCGTTCAATCCCGGCGTGGGGGTGCGAGCGATGGCGTTGGCAAAGGTATTCGTCGTGATCAGGTGGGTAGTGCCGCTAGTGTCGGTGACGGGGAACGGATTTGTTGGAGTCGCGTTCACGGATTGAATGGCATCGCGGGTTTCGCGGAGATGCGTACCTTTCGTTCCGACGTAACCAACTTCCAGCACCCACTTCCGGCCTAAATCGCGCTGGATGGTGAGGTTCCACTGCTGAGTATTGGGTACGACGAAGTGGCGCGGAACTTCGAGCACGAAAAGATTTTGCGTGGGATTTACGCCCGGCCCAGTGCAAGCGGGCGCACCCGAAGGCAGGTTGTAGATGCCAGCTTGGGTAGTGTCATTGCCTACAAACCCGGTGAGACGGGAAAGGCAGGGCAGCCATGCACCGGACAACACGCCCGCTGGAGGCACTGCGTTCGAATTCGTGGCTGGCGTTCCGGTGAAGAAATTCGACATGGTGAAGCCTGGGGTCTGTCCGAAAAACACGATGGGGATGAAGGGTGATTGGAAGCTGAGTTGGTCAACGGCTCCGACGTCTTCGCGAACGTAGAAGATACCGTAGCCGCCGCGGAGGGTTGTGTTGTGGTGGCCGAGAACATCCAGCGCGAATCCCACGCGGGGGCCGATGCCGGTGGAGACGCTGTTGTTGAAGGTTGATCCCGCGGCATTTCCGGTCAGCCCGGCAACGCCCAGTTTGTTGACACATGTGGGATAGATGAAAGGATACTGACCGGTCTTAGTGAGGTCGGATTCCATGTTGCCGATATGGCAGGCGTTGTCGGTCCAGGCGCCGAAGAACTCGGTGCGCAGGCCAAGATTCAAGGTGAGGTTCGGAGTGGCCTTCCAGTCGTCCTGTGCGAACACCGCCGAATTTTTCTGCCGGTAGTTGTGGTTGTAGACGCCGCCACCGCCGAAGCTGAATTCCGGAGCGCCTTGCAGGAAATTCGCAAAATCGGTGACCCCGGAGTTCCCAAAATAAAGCTGGCCATTGAAGACTTGCGGGAACTTCTTATTGAGTTGGACCGGCGTGAACTCCCCGCCAAAGCGCCAGTTGTGCTTCCCTTTGACCCAGCCCAGGGTCTCGATGAAATTAAAGTTATTTTGCGCCTGAGACTGATTGGCCTGCGGCGTAGGGCCAAACTGAAAGCCTGAACTAACGAAGGTAAATTTGTAGATGCTGTCGGTAAGGTTGTTGGTGGGGCGGGTAATGCCGGCCTGTTCCGCCGTGACCGGGGGAACGTTGGTGTCACTGTTGTTGATGCGAATGAAGCCGAGGCGAAAGTCATTGACCAGAGTGGCGGAGAAAACGTGCGTTTCGGTCAGCGAGAAAACACGATCGTAGACTGGAAGCTGGTATGGAAAATTGAGATCTCCGCTGCTGATGCTTCCGCCCAGCGAGGCTTGCAATCCGCCCGCGCCAAAGGGCACGTCTGACTGGAAATCTTGAAAGAAGAATCGGGCGGAGAGTTTATCCCGAGAGTTGCGGAACTCGCGATCCCACGTGGCGGTGAACTGGTTGTCGGTATAGCTGCCCGGCTTGCTGACGGTAAAGGGGACGATGGTGCCGGGCGCGGTTCCGGCGGCGACGTTGGGGAGTGGGAACAGATAGCCATTGGCCGCCGCGCCAAACTGGTTACTTTGAAACGCCACCAGCGATGCCGCAACCGGATCGATGCTGCTGATGCCGAAGGCAGATTCCAGATTGGCCTGGCCGGACGGTCCACGGTCCGCCGCCGGAATATAGGGGATGAGCGTACTGATGATGGTTCCCGGGGAATCTCCGCTGCGCTGGCGTGTACCCGAATAGTTGACGAAAAAGAAGCCGAGTTTTCCGTTCTTACCGATGGGGCCGCCCACATCTCCGCCGAAGATGTTCTGCTGGATTACGGGCCTGGCCTCGCCGGCCGCGTTGAGGAAGTAGTCATTGGCATCGAGCACGGTGTTGCGGAAGAATTCGTACGCTTCCCCGTGGAAGGTGTTGGTGCCCGTCTTGAGAATAGCGTTGATGTTGCCGCCTCCGTTGCGGCCCTGGGTGGCGTCGTAGAGCGAGGTTTGCACCTTGAATTCCTGAATCACCGCGGGATTCGGCAGCGGCGTCGTGGTCAGTTCGGCCACGTTATAGTCGGTGGCGCTGATGCCTTCGATCTGATAGTTGTTGTTGTCTTCGCGCTGGCCGTTGACTTCAATGCGCACATTGCCGCGTCCGAGCTGGGAGGCGGCATTCAATTCGCCTTGCGCGCCGCTCGACAGCGTAAGCAACTGCTGAAAGTTCTGCGTGGCCAGCGGAAGGTTGCGGATGGTTGAGGATTCAATCGCCTGCCCGGTGGTTGCATCCGTGGTGTCCACTTCCTGCACTAAAGCCTGGACCTCCACCTGTTCCTGCACGGACCTGGTCTTGAGTTTAGCGATCAGACGGGTGGTCTCGGTCACGCGGACAACGATGTCGCGGAAATTGGATTCGGCGAATCCGGCCCCATGAACACTCACGGTGTACTCCCCGGCGGGCAGCAGCGGTATGGTAAAAGAACCATCGGCGGCCGAAGTGACGCTGCGTTCGAGCACTCCGGTTTCCTGGTTGGTGATCCGTATCTCTGCGCTGGCTATGACGGCTCCGCTGGGATCCTGAATCGTACCTGTGATTGCGCCGGTTGCGCCGCCCTGGGCAAAGGCCTGGCCAATCAGTGTGATTCCGAGAAATCCAATCCAGATCAACCTACCTTGTAATTTCGGCATTGCTTCTCCGTGAGTGGGAATGGGATTGTTACTTTAGTGCTGAATCGAGTGGGCAACGGATGAACCGGTGGATCGACAACGAAAAACGGCGCACAGCCAGTATTGTGAGTTCACACGCAGGAGTGGGCTGCGAGGGTACAGCGGGGATCGCCTGAATTCAGCCATCGCCATTGGATACACGTTTCCCGCAGAGTGCCCTAGGCTCTGTGGATTGCCGAAGAATACTCAAAGACGGCAGCTGTTGGCAATATAAATCCCGACGCCGCGTAGGTTACTAGTGGAGCACTTTTCCGGTCCTGCAATCGCGAATACGAGATTGAAATTTTCTACGGGATCTTTCCTACGAACGCGCGGGACGAGTTCTGGGAAACCATCCGGGTTCGCGCAAATGCTCGTCGTTGATTCCGCGCAGCCTGGCAGCCATCACTCCGCCTCGGCTGAGATATCCAACAGCTTTGCGTGGGTCGGCTCGATCGACCACGGGCAGGCGCCCAATGGCAAAGCGCAGCATTTTCGAAGCGGCAACGGATACGAGTTCGTCAGGATAAGTGACAACCAGTTTGCTGGTGCCTGCCTCCTGTACGTCCACCGCACTCGAGGGATCTGTATCGAGAGCGCGCAGCAGGTCGCCGCGAGTGATAATGCCGGAAAGCCTTCCCGCGTTGTCGAGGATCAGGAGAGCCTCGTGGCGAGCCACTGCGGGATCGTGTCGCGCGATACGTTCCGCCAGCGCTCCCACTTTCGTGCCGAGAGGGATGGTCGGGAATTCCTGATCCATCGTGTCGCCCACTCTTGTCTGCGCCAGAACATCGGCTTCGTAATCCTGATGAACGTGCAGGCCGCGGCGCGCAAGCTTTTCCGTCATGATCGAACTCTTGGGCATCAAGAGCATGGCAATGCCATCGGCGATAACGCTGACCAGCATCAGCGGTAAAACCGAGTTGTAATCGCGGGTGATTTCGAAGGCGAAGATGATGAACGTAAAGGTTGCTCGGGAGGCTGCGCCGAACACCGCGCCCATGGCCACCAGAGCGAAGGCGGCGGTTGAAAGATGTGCCGTGGGAAAGAAGTGATTCGCTACCATGGCGAAAATGCCGCCCATGGCCGCGCTCCACATAAAGCAGGGCGCCAGCAATCCGCCGGAGGTGCCGGAGCCGAGCGAGACGGCGAGGGCAGCGGCTTTGGCGAGCATCACGACGAGAAGAAGTTTCCAGGCGAGCGAGCCGTTCAGAATATCGCCGATCGTGTCATAGCCCACACCGAGTACCCGAGGCACGAAGAAGCCGATGATGCCCAGTCCGAGCGCGCCGATTGCCGGCCACCATACCTGGTCGAAGGGGAGTTTTTCAAATTGATCTTCCACCCAGTAAAGAATCTTGCTGAAGCCCGCGGCGGCCAGGCCGCAGATCAGGCCCAACACCAGATAAAACGGCAGGCCACGGGGAATCGCGAAGTCCATCGGATTGACCTGGAACATCGGTCCTAACCCCAGGAGTTGCATGTGGACGGCGGTGGCCAGCGTGCTCGCAATCACGAGCGGAATGAAGGAGCGAGATTTGAATTCAAAGAGCAGCAATTCGATTGCGAGGATCACGCCGGCGATGGGAGTGTTAAATGTGGCAGACATTCCGGCGGCAGCGCCGCAAGCCAGCAGGACTTTGCGCTCCACGGCCGTGGTATGAAAGGCCTGGCCGACAAGCGAACCGATGGCTCCGCCGGTTTGAATGATGGGACCCTCGGCGCCGAATGGACCTCCGGTGCCGATCGCGATTGCCGCCGAGATGGGTTTCAGGATGGCGACTCGCGGGGCGATCCGGCTGCGGTTGAAGAGCACCGCTTCCATGGCCTCCGGGATACCGTGACCTTTAATTTTCGACGTGCCGTACTTGGCCATGACGCCCACAATAAGGCCGCCGATCATCGGGGTGACGATTACCATCCAACCCAGATGGTTGTGTTGCGCGCTGGCGAAGTTAGCCGACCAGCGGTGGAAGAAGAAAAGATTGGTGAATAGTCCGATCAACTTATACAGGGCGAAGGCCACAATGCCGGCCACCAGACCGATTGCGGCGGACAAAAGCGAGATCAGCAACAGGCGAAAAGCGGGAGGTGGTGAATCCGTCGCGAGCGTCCCGAAGGTTGCGCCTGGGCCAAAAACTGGGTCCACTGACGCAGTTACTTTTTCTGGAACCGGGCCTTCGAAGGGGTTCATGGATGCTTGCTGTTTTTTCCTTTATCGAGAGCCGGCGAAGAGTGCTGCTGCGGACCGTGTTGCGTATTCGGGTCGCCGCCCTCCCGCATGACTCGCCTAAGCGCGGCAACTAACTGGGGTCCGGCGCTACGGAGTTCGTCGTGATGATGCAGAGCGAGCTCGGCGAGCACTTTTTCTCCCTTGGGCGTGAGTGCCAGAAGGACTTCGCGCCGATCGTCCTGGGCGCGCGTGCGATGGACAAATCCCCCGGCCTCGAGCCGGTTCACTAGTTCGACCGCGCTGTGGTGGCGAATCTCCATGCGGTTGGCCAGTTCGCCAATCCTCGGGCGAACGCCCGCCGGCATACCCTTGATCGCGAGCATCAGCTGGTACTGCCCGCGCTGCAGGCCGGCTTGCTTGACCACCTGCTCGCTGAAGTGGAGGAAGCGGCGGATCTGGTAACGGAACTCCGCCAGCGCCTGGTAATCCGGCAAAGAGAGCTTTTTCATCTCGCTGATTGTATCGTGTCCCGATCCAGCTTGATTTCCATATATATCGTAACACGACATAATATGGAAGAGAAGGTCCCCGACTTTCCGCTCTGCGCTGGCCTCCTGCTCCCCACTCCATTTAGAATCCTTTGTCCCGCATTTCAAGGGTTTTGACAGGAGGCGCAGCACCGTGATCCCGCGCTACACCCGCCCGGAAATGGGCCGCATTTGGAGTGATGAAAACCGCTTCCGCACGTGGCTGGCTGTGGAGGTCGCAGCCACAGAGACGCTGGCCGAGGCGGGAATGGTGCCCAAGGCGGCGGCCAAGGCGATTCGCGAACGTGCCAACTTCAGCGTGGAGCGCATCCACCAGATTGAAGCGGAAGTGCGCCACGACGTTATCGCCTTTACTACGGCCGTGGCCGAGATCGTAGGGCCGGACGCGCGCTGGTTTCACTATGGCCTGACCTCGAACGACGTGGTCGATACCGCGCAGGCTTTGCTGATCAAGCAGGCCTCGGCACTGATCGCGCAGGATCTGGAGCGGCTGGGGGAAGTGCTGGAGCGTCGCGCCTGGGAATTCAAAGACACTCCGATGGTGGGGCGCACGCACGGCATTCACGCCGAACCGATCACGTTTGGTTTCAAGTTGGCGAACTGGTATTCCGAGACCCAGCGCAATATTGCCCGCTTTGCTGCGGCTGCGGAGGATCTGCGCGTGGGAAAGTTTTCCGGCGCGGTCGGCATCTTCGCGCATCTCACACCGGAAATCGAAGAGAAGATTTGCGCGCGTCTAGGTCTGAAAGCGGCAGCGGTATCGTCGCAGGTGATCCAGCGCGATCGTCACGCCCACTATCTCGCAACGCTGGCGGTGATTGCCTCTACGTTGGATAAGATGGCAACCGAGATCCGCCATCTGCAGCGTACAGAAGTTCGTGAGGCGGAGGAGTTTTTCAGCGAAAAGCAGAAGGGCTCGTCGGCCATGCCGCACAAGCGGAATCCGATCACTTCTGAGCAGATCAGCGGTCTGGCTCGAGTGGTGCGGGGCAATGCGCAGGCCGGATTCGAAAATGTTGCCCTGTGGCACGAGCGCGACATTTCGCACTCATCGACCGAACGGGTGATTCTGCCGGACTCAACCACATTGATGGATTACCTGCTCAACAAGACTGCCAACCTGATTGAGACGATGTTCGTTTATCCCGAACGGATGCTGGCGAATCTGGAGAGCACGCACGGACTGATCTTCAGCGGCCAACTCCTGCTTGACCTGGTGGAGCACGGAGTTTCCCGCGAAGATGCTTACCGGCTGGTGCAGGGGCATGCCATGCGGGCGTGGAAAGAAGGATTGAACTTCCATCAACTGGTGCTGGCCGACAAGGAAATCACGGGAAAAGTTCCGCGCCAGCAGATCGAGCATGCATTCGATTTGCAGCGCCAGTTGAAAAACGTGGACAAGATCTTCGCGCGTGTCTTTGGAAGCCGCGGCCAGAGCGGCGCGAAAGCAGTTCGCCCGACGAAATCTCACGGGCGGAAGCCGCACTGATCCACCGATGATCCGCTGATTAGTTAAACCCTTGCGAAGAGGAAAAGTTGCGCGAGCTAATTATCCCTGCGCAACCTCTGCGCGTGCATCTTCCACTCCTGCCCTCGCATCGAATCATTTAACCAGGTAGTTAGTTCGTAAAGTTTCGTCAATTGGGTCGGAGGTGACCTGTGACATCAGTTGCAAAGAAGAGCTTCATGAAGACTGCGGGATCGATGCTGGCAGTGAGTTTGTTGAGCGCAACACTTTTTGCTGAGCCGGCTTCGACTCGCTACGACAATCAGATTCAAACCACGGTAGGACAGAAGCTGGCGGCGAAGAGCCAGTTTCACGAGGTGAAGTCGTCGGTGGGCGACGGCATCGTAACCCTGACGGGCACGGTTGATCTTTATCAGGGCAAACTGGACGCAGCTAAACTCGCTCGCAAAGCTGCGAACGTGCAGGGCGTGCGGAACCTGATCACCGTGGCTGGGCCGAACGTTTCCGATGCACAGCTGGAGCAGAAGCTGGCTCTGAAGCTGCGCTACGTACGGTCTGGGTATGACATCACGTTCGACTACTTCGCGCTGGGTGTGAAAGATGGCGTGGTCACGGTGGAAGGGCAGGATCGAACCGGAGTTGGGCGCGACGAAGCCCTTGCCGATATCGCACGTATGCCAGGCGTGAAAGATGTGATCTCGAATATCACGCTGGAACCGGTTTCGCCGATGGACGATGGTCTGCGGCTGCGCGCGGCTCGCGCCATCTACGGCGATTCTGTGCTGAGTCGATATGCCATCGACCCGGCGCGGCCGATTCGCATTATCGTCGACAACGGGCATGTCACGCTTTACGGCTCCGTGGATAGCACCATGGACAAAACTGTCGCCGGCATTCGAGCCAACCAGCTCCCCGGCGCCTTCAGCGTGGAGAACAAGCTGGTGGTGGAGAAGGATTCGGGCCAGTCTGGCTTGTGAGGTGAGGTGCGGTGAGAAGAGGCGCGGTGAGAAGAGGCGCGGCGGAAGCCGCGCCTCTTTTGTTTCACAGTCGGTTAATCAGCGACGCCACATATCCCGCGCCAAATCCATTATCGATATTTACCACGCTGACATTTGAAGCGCAGGAGTTCAGCATTCCGAGGAGCGCGGTTAATCCTTTGAACGACGCGCCATAACCCACGCTGGTGGGCACGGCAATCACCGGCACGCCGACCAGGCCTCCTACGACGCTGGGCAGCGCGCCTTCCATTCCGGCGCAGACAATCACGACGCGTGCCTTCGTCAGGGCTTCGCGATTGGCCAGTAGACGATGGATCCCCGCGACTCCAACATCGTAGAAGTGCTCGACAGTGTTGCCCATCAGTTCGGCGGTGACGACGGCTTCTTCCGCGACGGAAATGTCGCTGGTACCTGCTGAAACCACTGCGATCATCCCTTTGCCGTAGATATGCGCATCCTGTCTCAGGACAATCGCGCGCGGCAGTTCCCGATATTCGGCAGCGCGGACTTTTTTCTTTACCGCGGCGAACTGCTTTTTGTCGGTGCGCGTGGCCAGAACGTTGCCGCCATGCTTCGCCAGTCGGGCGAAAATCTCGGCCACCTGCGACGGATTCTTTCTTTCCCCGAAAATAACCTCCGGCATGCCGGCCCGCAGGCTGCGATGGTGGTCCACCTTGGCAAATCCGAGATCTTCAAAGGGCAAATGACGGAGGCGATCGACAGCGTCATCGGGGGTGATTTTGCCGCGGCGCACTTGCTCGAACAATTTGCGGATGGATTCAGCGTTCACGCGAGGTCTAGCTTAGCATCTGGAAGGCAGTTCGGATCTTAGGCGTGCGCAGCGCGAGAGGCGGCACGCACCCTTGCCCTCGCCATTACCGCGACACAGACCTTGCGGGCAATGCCGGGTTCGTCAAGATGAGCCAGAAACAGACGGCGCAATCCGCGGGGTTTCACACGGCCTGCGAGATAGGCGTCGTAGATCAGGCTTCCCAGACGGTAGCCCCACTCTAGTGTGATGGAATCAAATTTTTCCCGATCGGTGCGAATGGCGGCCAGCGCGGCCTTTTCAGAGGCGGCGCGCGACAGGGTGAAGGATTCGTTTGGGTCGGGCGCAAGCCTTGCAGGATAAAGTACGCGCGAGCCAAAGTAAGCAACGGCGTTTTCGATGACGCGGGTGTAAAACGCATCCGTTGACGCGAACGGATGGATCTTCTCTTGCGGGTCGGCGGTTATGCCGTGTCCGTTCAGGCGTTGCGGCAAACCCCGGCAGGCGTGATGGAGAAAGCGGGCGGCATCCTCGGCCGCGTGCACTAATTGAAATTCCCGGATGCAGAATGCATTCAGCTCCGGGAAGTAGGCGCTTCCGCGCTCTTCCACGCTTGCCAACATGCTTTCAAGTTGCTGTGCGCTGATGGCCTTGCGCGATAGCAGCCGGCGCACCATCGCGCCTGACGATTTTCCGTGGACCTCAGGCAGCATGTCGACCAGGAATTTCGGCTGCGTGCCATTATGCGGCGAGTAACGATTGATCTCGATAAAGCTGGCAAGGCTGTCAACCAGGTTATAGATGGAGGGCGCATAGTCGGGACCGCTGTCGCAGCGGCTCCACTGGTCGAGAAACAGGCGATAGCTCTCGTATTTCTCGAGGGGCGTGGCATTGAAGATGCACAGCACATCATCCTGAACGCGCACCGCTTCAACCTGGTTGACGCGTTCCCCGGCAGCGCGCCAATAAAGCGCATCGATATTCTGCAGCACGGTCAGGATTTTGGCGTCCGGCATTTGCTGGCGTAGAGTGCGCGGCAGGTGTTTTGGGGCAAGGTGGGATTCGCCAAAGAGGACAAAGATCGCCGCCCGGGGATGCCGTTCGCGGATTTCGGCGAGTTTCGCGGCTGCATGACGATCGCGGGCTCCAATCTTTCTGAGATTTTCCCGCGGCATGCAGTCGAGGCCGTAAATGCCCTCGCCATGATCGCGCGCCGCAACCAGGAGTTCGTAAAATGGAGTCCAGTCGTATCCCCAGTCGAGATCGAAGCGGATGCGCTGGCGCAATTCGTGCTCATCAATTTCCCGGCGCCACCATTCGTCGAGGATGTGCTGATCGCGGGCGAAGATGGTTTCGACTCCCAACACTACGGGGCGGTCGCCGGCCAATGCACGCTGCTCGATGAGAGATGCGGCATAACGCTGGGCGGCGGGCAGGGCATGGTAGTCGCCGATCAGGACCACATCGGCAGCGTGCAGAGCATTCTGAACCTGTTGCGCATCCAAAACGGAATCGTAATCTGTAAAGGCTTCGGTAAACTCGCGAAGATATTTGCGGCGACTGTGGGAATCCTGGGCGCGTATTTCGCGCTCCACTCCGGCCAGGGCGTGCAACTGCGCAGCACTGCGCCGGGATCGCAAATTGGCAGTCGATGCCATAAGGCGGTTTCTAGCGTCTAACTCCTCGCTTCAACTTCACCCCTTTGCCTTGACTTCCGGTTTGGCCACTCCCTATGCTCCAAAGTCGGGGCTATGCCCTCGCCGGAGAAACCTTGCCGAATCAGTTGCCACACAATCTGACGATCGCGACCACTGGTGCGAGCGGCTCGATTTTTCTGCGTCAGCTGCTGCTGGCGGTTGAACGAGATGCGCGGATTCAGAACGTAAACTTCATCGCATCGGACTCCGGCTTGCGCGTGCTGGCTGAGGAACTCGACATTCATGGGCGGTCGAATCTCGTGGGCCAGCTCCTCTCCGCGGATGCTGGCGCCGCAATCGAAAAGACATCGCGACGCAGCTCGACGAAGAGGCCAGTCCGCGGTCCATCCGACATCTCGTCCAAGATTCGAGAACATAAGTTTCGAGAACAATCGAATACTGACATTGGAGCCAATGTGGCCAGCGGTTCTTATCCCGCCGACGCCATGATCGTGATCCCCTGCAGCGTGGGCACTCTGGCCCGCATCGCCAATGGCATCGCTTCGCATCTGATTGAGCGAGCGGCTGACGTCTGCCTGAAAGAGAAACGTCCGCTGGTGCTTTGCGTGCGCGAAACCCCGCTCAACAAGATCCATATTCGCAACCTCTACCGGGCCGCTGACGCAGGGGCGACCATCTTTCCGCTCATCCCTGCCTACTACTATCGGCCTGCCACTTTAGATGACTTAGCTCGCGAATTCGCCTGCCGCGTGCTTGCCTATCTGGGCCTTCGCCAAGCCGAAGCCTTTCAGTGGAAAGGCTGATTTATCAGCGACTTACGGGACTACATATAAAAAAGCTTCGACCTTAGGGAAAGATCGGCTCACAATGCAGGAGTCTCTAGTCTAGGCAGCCGGAGGTCCAGGCGTCAGATACCCGGCGGCCATGTACAACTGGGATTCAGCCGTTCACGCTGGGGCTGACGGCAAGCTATTCGCGGCCAAACTGCGTATCGCCGGTGAGAAAGCAGAGAGAACCCTCTGACCACCAACCTTCAAACCCGATGTTGTATCGCCGGTGGCGGTCCCGCTGGAATGATGCTGAGCTTTCTGCTAGCGCGCGCCGGAGTGGATGTGATCGTGCTCGAAAAGCACACTGATTTTCTGCGCGACTTTCGCGGCGACACTATTCACCCATCCACCCTGGAGTTGATGTTTGAACTAGGAATTCTCGATGGCTTCCTCAGTCGTCCGCATCAGCAGGCCCGGCAGCTTGCCGCCGAAATTGGCGGCCAGACTGTGCAGCTGGCCGACTTCACTCACCTTCCTACGCACTGCAAGTTTCTCGCGTTGATGCCGCAGTGGGATTTTTTGAATTTCGTCGTTCAAGAAGGCCAGCGCTACCCGGGATTCCTGGTCAAGATGCAGCACGAAGCCACCGATCTTATTGAGCAGGATGGGCGCGTTGCGGGCGTAAGGGCCAAAACTCCTGACGGAACAACGGAAATTCGTGCGACTCTCACCATCGGGGCCGATGGACGCCACTCCACGATCCGCGAACGGGCCGGGTTGCAGGTGATGGACCTGGGCGCGCCGATGGATGTGTTATGGATGCGGTTAAGCCGGAAACCCGGTGACCCGGGCCAGACCTTGGGACACGCGGCCGCTGGGAAAATCCTGATCTTGATTGACCGCCAAGACTACTGGCAGTGCGGCTTCGTCATTCCAAAAGGAGCGGCAAATCAAATTCGCGCACGAGGCATCCAGAGTTTTCGAACGGAACTCGCGAACCTGGAACCTTCCCTGCGAGACCGGGTCCACGAACTGCGCGACTGGGACGATGTGAGCCTGTTGACGGTGAAAGTGGATCGCCTCAGGAAGTGGTGGCGCCCGGGGTTACTATGCATCGGCGATGCGGCGCACGCCATGTCACCGGTAGGAGGCGTTGGAATCAATCTCGCGATTCAAGACGCGGTGGCCGCGGCAAATATTTTGGCAGTAAAGCTCGCCGAAAATAAACTAGAGAATTCCGATCTCGCTGCGGTGCAGTGCCGACGGGAATTCCCAACGCGCGCGACGCAGGCACTGCAAAGCGCGATCCAGACGGGGG